>Ga0272443_10000891_pt1 | contig 49114 bp, 78 predicted proteins | sample SSMAcet12_FD_193581 | JGI IMG/M metagenome (GOLD analysis project Ga0272443, IMG submission 193581) | Marine sediment archaeal communities from Little Sippewissett salt marsh, Falmouth, MA, United States - SSM-Acet-12 | ecosystem: Environmental > Aquatic > Marine > Wetlands > Sediment ...
TACTTTTGATGGAGATTTACTATCTAAAGCTCTTCAAATATCCAGATCATTATCTGATTTTGTTAATGAACTCGAAAAAGGATAGCCGTCTTTCGTACAACTATTCAAGGCTATACGAAGCCAAGAATAGAATAAAGTTTTATGAATAAAAATTAAGGCGGTTTTGTATAGCCTTTGTTATATGAAGTAATCACCGGATTAAAAGGGGGAGTTATGTTTTGTGAAGACTGTAATAATTTAAGCGAAGATTGTGAATGCGAAAAAGGTGTTGATGAAGAACTTGACCGTGATATATGGGATGATGATTATATCCATGATTTGGATATGGGGAATAGAAGTTAGGTTATTATTTCATATAACTTAAAAGGGTAAACGATGTTTTAATATTGTTTACCCCATGTTGTACGATTTAAACGGGCGATGAAAAAGGAGGATTTGTGAAAGTTATTAAATTATTTGCTGATTTTATGTTAATATTATTTATTCCTGTTATAATTATTGGCTTTATATTGGGATGGGCAAAATTGATGTTTTTATTAGGGAGGGAGTTTTCGCTTAAATTATTTCAAATATAAGTTAAGCCCGTTTATTTTGTACAACAGGTATTAAGTGTAAAAAGTTACGCACATTATAACAAAAGAGGTGATAAAGTGAAAAAGATTTTTATTATAATATGTATACTGTTTATATCAAATACAAGTTTATCAATCGAAAACGAAGATCATATCATAAACAGTTATCATTGGAGTTGTCAGATTGAATTTTATTATGCCAAAGGCAAAACAATGTCAGAACGGCAATATATAAACACTCTTGAAGTCGTTCGGTGTGCAGTATTGAGCAGAAAAAACATGTATATCTTAAAGCACTTGAATTGGTACTGCCCGAAAACAAAAGACCGGCTGTACAGAGATTTTCAGAAAAATAATTGACATAAATTAACATCAATGGATAATAAAATAATGGAAAAACAACTTGTAAAAAAATCAAATGAAATACTCCCACTAAAACAGCTTGTTGAAACAGAAGGAAATCCTCAATCAATGACAAAAGAAGATTTTGAAGGATTAAAGCGGTCAATGAAAACAAAGGGATGGATTTTGGATGATCCGGTGGTATGGAAAAGACCGGACGGTATATACCAAATAATATCAGGGCACCACAGAGTACAGGCTGCAATTGGAATTGGCATACTTGAGCATAACTGTAAGGTAATTGAGGGCATAACAGAAGAACAGGCATTGTTATTTGTGCTTGAGGCAAACCAGAGAAAAGGCAGTTTTGACGATGACATTCTGAATGACTTCCTTAATAACCTGACTGAAGAATATGATATTGGTATTGATGATATAATTACAGAGGTTGGGTTTACAGATAACAGTGTATTGCCAGTTGAAAATATAACAACAGATGGATGGAACCCTGAAAAGTATGATGGAGTTGAAAATGGTGACGGTATAAATGAGTTATGCGGATATGGACTACAATCATTTTGGAAGGACATAAAAAATACAAATTGTAAAGTTTTTGATCTACAAATTAAACTTCCAGTTCAGCCGGAACAAAACTTAGTCAGACAAAGGTACAGCAGAACAAACCTTGAAGAGATTCAGAGAATTGTCAAGACATACATGAGGGAAGGTGATTATTTTCTTGAGAGTTGTTGTGGTTGGTCAACATTCGGCAGTGTTGCAAAGTTCTTTGGATATAATGGTGTTGGTGTTGATATATGGGATAAGGCAATAGAACACAGCATTAAACAGTTAAATTTAATTAAAAATAATTCAGAAGTAAAAATAATTAAAATGGATGCAATGGATTTGTCTTTTGATTCTGATTCATTTGATTATATTTATTGCAACCCGCCATTCATGGATATGGAAAAATACAGTGGTCTTTATAATGATATTGCAGACAAGGATATAGAATCTTTTTTTAACAAACTCATAAAACTAATGAAAGAAAACATAAGGGTATTAAAGGCAGGTTGTCTGTGCACAATAACAATAAACGACAAAAGAGAAAACTCATACCTGATTCCAATACAAAAACATGTAATTGATGCAGGTATAGAAGCTGGATTTAAATTATGGGATTTTGTTATTGCAGAAGTCAATTCTCAAAAAATAAGATTAAGAAAAAAGGATTATGAATTAAGAAGAACAGTTAAATGCCATGAATACATAATTACTTTTAAAAAACAATAGCTATACAATAAATACATTCTTACTTGAAAAAATAGTATTAAATAAGTATATTGTTTGTGTAGTAAAAATGAAATATGGAGATAAAAATGGAAAATGTAAACATGGTGGAAATTAAAAAAATAAGAATATTATTATTGAGGGGTGAAATAGATTATATTGAAGCAAAAAAACAATGTAAACCCCTTATTGACAGCATGAACAAAAAATCAAATGAAATAGCAAAAAGGCACAATAAAAAGCCAATATTATTTAATTTTTCCAGCTTAATGAGGTAGTTTATGAAATTGTGGATTAAAAGAAAATACCTTATATTAAAAACAATGTGGATTGTATTTAAAAAAGAATTAAACAACAGGAGATAAAAATGCATGGAGACTTTTACATTGGAGGACAAAAAATAAGTGGTATAAACTTTGATAATGATACAGAATTTATACCAGAAGTAATAAACAAACATAGACACATAAAAGACCTAAGAATTGAAGATTTAAGCCTTGAATACAAAATAAAAGACTTTGACATTAAATCATTTAAAAAACTATTCAAACTACCAAGAAAGAAAAAAAAGAAAATATACGGCACAAGAAAAGCAAGAAGCAGAGTAATAAAAAGAACTGAAAGAGGATTGCCATTAACAAAAAAAGACCTTGAACGTGCAGGAACAGGAACAACCTTTTATTATATAACAACTTAAAGCATTGATGTAAAGACCCTCCACATAGATTTTAAACTCAGCCCGGCATAAAAACCCGGGCACTTTTTTTACTTGACTTAATATATACCAGTAATATATTATATCGTAGACACCAAACAAGAGATAAAAAATGGAACAAAACAAAGAAAATGAAACAAATGAGCATAGTGAACTGGATGAAAGTCAAATAAATGAGAATATCGACTCAAAAGACAAAATAATCCTTTATTATGCAACCAAGCTGAAAAATTATACAATCACCAGTATATCAAACTTGACAGGAATATCAAAGGCAACAGTAAGCAGAAGATTAAAAAATCCTTATTTGAGATTGCTGATTGATAAAAAGATTGATGATATTACCAGTGATGCAATTGAGACTTTCAAAAAGTCAGAAAGTGAAGCAGCATTAAAAGTTGTTTCTCTTATGAGAAGTAGCCATGACCCAAAAATACAACTGGATGCAGCAAAAGTCATTTTGAATGACTATCTTAAAAATATAAATGTAAAACACAAGGGTTTTGTTGAAACAAACATGACCATAGAAAAAGTGAATGAAATACTGGATGACCTTGGAATCAAGTGATAAAAAGCAGAGAGCGAGCTTTAAAGTGCTGTCAGATTTTAAGAGAATATATTCAGGGAGAAAGGGAACTTACAGCAACTGAACTTGTTGTGATAAAAGCGATAATAAAAAGAGAAAGTCAAAAAAGCTTTTATTTCTTTTCTAAATTTGTACTTGGATTTAATCTTTTAACAGACCAAACACATGAGAGATGGGCAGACAATTTGCAGGAAAGGTTTTTTGTTAACAGAAAAATAATGCGTCTGAAACCACGAGCAACATATAAAACCACTTTGTTTGGCATATCTCTCATTCTTTGGGTATGGGCAACAATATCCCCACGAGTAAATATAATGTATACTTCCTCAAATATGGTTCTACTTCAAGAAGTATCTGACCAGATAACCAGATTTATTGACCCATCCTCAGAAAGCCTGTATCATCATGTATTCGGTGTTAAAAAGGATTTAAACTCAAAGAATACAGATGATGTTCATAACATTGTGGGACGTACCGGGAAAGGGTTCAGCCTTATATTGAAGACTGCAGGCGGTTCGACTGTTGGTATTCACCCAAACCTTATTATAATCGATGACCCAATGGATAAAAATGACAGGGAAAGTGCATCAGTAAGAAAGAAAAAAGAACGATGGCTTGATACATTAAAGCCACTTCTGGCACCTGTTCAGCTTGATGATGGCAGTGTTGTTGAAAACATGATATTTATTGCAACCCGATGGCACTTTGATGATCTTGTAAGTTACATAATGCGAAAAAACGAAAAGCAAATTGAATCTGAAAAATGGGATATTGAAAGTGAAAGCATTTATAATGATAAAGGAAAAACAAATTACCCCGAATTTATAACAGATGAAAAGATTGCTGCTATTAAAGCAGACATTGATGAAATTTTCTTTGCCTGCCAATATGAGAACCGGGCACTACCAGAGGGCATTCAAGTTTTTAATAAAAACAGATTGCACTTTGTAACAGCAGAACAAGTTGACATAATAAACTCAAGGATTGCATGTTTTTTTGATCCAAGTAAAGGCAAAGAAGGAAGTGACTACCCTGCTGTAATATGGACAGCTTATAATACAGAAGAAATGATTGTGTTTGATGCAATTGACAGCAAAATAGAAATATCACAACTGATACATTTAATTGCTGCAAAGAATAAGCGATATAAATCAAACTTAATGGTGTATGAAGATAATGGAACGATGCTTGTTGAAGAGTCTCTAAAACGAGTACACAAAGAAATCAATCATAATATACAGATTAAACCAGTAAGGCACAGGAGCAACAAAGAACAAAGAATTATCTCAATGCAGCCTGACCTTTATAGTGGTTTCTGTAAGTTTATGGCAGACTATGAAAAAAGGTATCCTGAATTGATGAATCAACTTATTTATTTTCCAGTATGGGGACATGACGACTTTCCTGATGTTATTCAGATGGCAGTTGAGAATTATAGAAAGCCAGAGTTTAACTTTGTCCGGTACGAGGGGATATCGTGAAAAATTGCTTGCTCTCTCTTTTTGGTTATCGGTATGTAAACCACGACACGGTGACAAACTACTCGGTGACCCCTTCCGATAAAGGGGGTTTTTTAAAATGTTTGACTTAAATTCACCATTAGACAAAATTATACTTAATTATGAAAATGGTAAATGCCTGCAGTTAAGTGGAAAAGCTGCAATTGAATTTCAAAAGAAAATGAGAGAAGTTTATACTGTATATCTTACAGAAATGATAAACAAGGAAATAGATTACAATCTTGAAATGCTGGAGTGGGAAATGATAAGAAAACCACACAAGGAAATAGATTATGTCTGACTATGATATTATTTTTACAAGAAGGCACCCTGAATTAAGTGAAAAGGAATCAACATGGCAATTGATTTATGACTCATACCGGGGTGGAATAGATTATAAAAATGGCGGTTACCTTTACAGATACCCAAAAGAATCTGAAAAATCATATTCAGCCAGAAATAAAAGAGCAGTATATTTTAATCAGATACAGCCACTTGCAGACATTATCAGTGGTTTCCTTTTTATGGCAGAACCGCAAAGGTCAGGAATTGAGCCGGTTAAGTTTATAATTGACGATGCTAACAGAAAGAAAAAAACAATGAATGAGTTTATTTCAATAATATCAACTTATTCGATGTTGTTTACTGTTGGTATACTGGTTGATGCTCCAAATTTTGATAAAGATGAAATAAAAACAGAGGCACAAAGAAAAGAAAATAATATCAATCCATATTGTGTAATGTACACCCCTTTTGACATAAGAGATTTTAATGTTGATGATAATGGAGAGCTTAATTGGATCCTGCTTGATAACAGTTATTATAAAAATGATGACCCATTAAAAGAAGGGGAGACAGTAAAAATATACAGATTATGGACAAGGGAGTATCATCAAGATTTTGAATACATAGAAGAAACAAGTGAAGACAGCATAAAGGTATATGAGCAGGTTAAACATAATATTGAATATGTGCCTTTCAAGTTTGTTAACTGGAGAGATGATGACAGTGATTTTGTTGGTGAATCAGTCTTTGAAGACCCTGCAATGATTTCACAGCTTATATATAACAAAATGAGTGAAATGGATGAGATGCTTGCAAGCGGTTCATTTAAAGTTCTTATGTACCCAACAGAGACGGGAGAGTTACCTTCAAGCATAATCCAAGGTGGAATCGGTTCCTTGTCAGCAATAGGCTATGATGGAAATTTTCCAACACCAACTTTTGACGGTGCAAGCTTACAGGAAGTCGAACCATTTTTAAAAGCAATAGAATTTTATATTGCAGAGATATTAAAAAAGGTCGGTCTTGAAACTGATCAAGAAAAAGATTATGTTCAATCAGGCATTGCAAAACAAATTGATTTCCAGAAAGTAAAAAGCCTTTTGACACAAGGGGCAAACATGATGGAAAAAACAGAAAAGTGGATTTATGCAACTGCTGGCAGATGGTTAACAAAAGAAGTCAATGCAGAAGTAAATTACAATATAAACTACACAAATGAAGATATATCCTCAAGGATGGAATCACTAACAAGCCTTTTGACTTTCCCGATTAAGTCACTTAAAAAAACAGTTATGGAATTACTTGTTTCCATGGTACTCTCTGGCGATGTCGATCAAGACCGCATAGATGAAATAACAAAGGAAATAAATAAACCGGAAACTGTTGTAGACATAAATGAATTAACACAGATAGAGCAAGGAGAAGAAAATGAAGATGAACAAGAAACCGATTAAAATATTTTATAATGAAGATACTGGTGGCGGTGACGGTGGGGCCCCTGCAAAAGAGGATTCACCATTTTCTGGCACAATGGTCACAAAAAAAGACCCGGTTACAGGTGATGAATTTCAGGTGCCTGTTGAGCTTGAATCAAGGTTTGGACACTTTATAAGCAAGACCAGATCGGAAATTGAATCAAAGTATAAACCTATCGTTGAAAAACTACAAGGTGAAACATCAGAGCTTGAAGAAGTAAAGGCAGAACTTGAAAAGATACGACAGGAAAATATGACTGCAGAAGAAAAAGCTCAAGAACAGGTTACCAAGAAAATTAAAGAGTTTGAGGGAAAGGCAAATGAAGCAATTGAGGAAAGCCAGAAATGGAAAAGTCAATTCTTTAGCAACAAAATAACAACAGACATCATGCAGTCATTTGGAAAGGCATCACTAAACAACCCACAACAGACAGCACTTATTTTTCAGCAGGAAGGAAATGCCAAGGTTGAAGAAATACTGGATGAGGTTGGAAAAGGGACAGGCAGATATGAAACAAGAATGACTGTGCAAATAACAAATGATAAAGGTGAGCCTGTAACAATTGAAGGAACACCAAGTGAACTTTTTGAAAGATGGATAAATGAAGACCGCAACTTACACCACTTGAAGAATCAGATGAATCCGGGCGGTGGAAGCGGAAAGTATAAAGTTTCTGTAAACAGTGACAACACCCTTGACATGTCTGCAGAAAGAAGACTTGATTATGCACACCAGAGAGGGCAGGCATAATTTAACCGGAGGAAAAAACTATGAGTTTAACATTAGTAGAAGCGTCCAAACTCTATGCAGGTGATCCACTAAGGTCAGCAATCATAGAATTGTATGCAAAAAGCTCTGATATATTAAGGGTTCTTCCTTTTCAGAACATCAACGGATCAGCCCTGAGATATAACATTGAGCAAACATTACCCGGAATTGGATTCAGGGGAATAAATGAGGCGTATTCAGAAAGTACAGGAGTATTAAATCCTGTCACAGAACCACTTGTAATTGCAGGTGGTGATCTGGACGTTGATAAATTTCTCATTGAAACAATGGGTAATAGTCAAAGAGCAGTTCACGAAAAGATGAAAATAAAAGCCCTTGCACTTGCATGGACAAAAACTTTCATCAAAGGTGACCAATCAAGCGATCCAAAAGAATTTGATGGTCTACAAACAAGAATAACAGGCAGTCAGCTTATTGCAGCAGGTTCAACAGCAAATGGTGATGCTCTAAAACTCTCAAAGATGGATGAAGCCCTTGACGCTTGTGAAGGTGCAACACACATTGCAATGAGTAAAGCGATGAGAAGAAAATTCTCTGTTGCTGCCAGAACATCAACTGTTGCAGGTGACCTGCAGTGGGAAAAAGATGAGTTTGGTGAGCAAGTTGCTTATTATAACGGCCTGCCAATAATTATCATCGATGAAGACAACACCGGAACACAGATTCTTGGCTTCAATGAAGCATGTCCCGGTGGTGGTACCGATACAGGTACATCCATTTATATTCTTTCTCTTGGTGATGGAAAGCTTACAGGCATTCAAAAAGGTAACACAGAAGTGAGAGACCTTGGAGAACTGCAAACAAAGTCAGCACTGAGAACCAGAGTTGAATGGTTTAATGGAATCGCAGTATTTCATCCAAAGGCTGCTGTAAGGCTTTATGGAATTTCAGATGCTGCAATAACAGCTTAATAAAGGAGGAATATAAATGACAACTTTACAAAAACAATCCTTCACCTTTGACATTGATCTGTATCTTAAAGATGCAGGTTTGATTGCTGCAGATGAAAACGCCACACAGGTTGATGGATCAGATGCAATAATTGACCTTGGAGAAGGAAGGATGAACGGAACACTTGTTGTCAATGCAACAGCAGTTGAAGTTGCAACAGGTGATGAAGTATATCAGGTCTGTATGCATTTTAGCAACAGCTCAACACATGCCTCAGGAGTTGTTGCAGGGCCGGTTTTCTTTCTTGGAGATGCTGCTGGTATAGCTGCAATCCTTGATGCACCAACTGTTCCCTGTGATACAGACAATGGTGTTGGAAGATATGAACTCCCATTTACAAATGTATATGCAGGAATTTCATATCGATACCTGTTGATCAGTGTTGAAGTCAGTGGTACAATTGCCACAGGTGTTAACTTCACCGCATATGTATCAAAAGACAATTAAGTTTTTATGCTTGCCCCTTAAAATGGGGGCTTGCATAAGACTTTAATTTAAGGAGATAAAAATGGCTCTAACAAATGCAGAAAGAAGAAAAATAGACAATATGTCACCGGAGATGAAAGGCACAAGCCTTGGCTCAGAGGTTGGAGGTGTTCAAGATGAAATAGGTTATGGAGTAGAGATTTCTGGTGTTGATGTAAGCATTCCAATTTTAATCACAGCAGAGGTTACAGCAGATGCAACACTCGGACAAAACATATTCAATGCAAATTGTCCTTTTCCAATTAAAATAATTGATGTTATTGTTGAAGCAAGGGCAACTGTTGGCGGTGGCACCCTTACTCTTTCAGACGGATCAAATAATATTACAGATGCAATTGCCTGTGCAGCAGATACAACAAAGACTCTTGCAGGTACAATTGACGATGCTTATTCCACTATTGCAAGAGGCGGTTCCCTTGTTGTAACTGCAGCAAATGCAGGTGACAGAGGACTTGTTACAATCATAGCAAGAAGGGATAATTAAAGGAGAGAAAAATGGCAATACAAGATTTAAATGGTATTGAAGCAGAACGATGTACAAAAACAGGACAATTCATAATTTACAATGAGAAAGGTGAAAAAAGATTAAAGCCTTTTGCAATTGATGTGAAAGAATGTTTTGCCACTGGTAAATTTTTTGCTGTTCCACCAAAAGGAAAAGCTAAAGAAGTAAAAGAAGAAGTAAAAGAAAAAAAACCTGTAACACTTGCCGATATTGATGGAGACAACGAATGACAGATGTTGTCAGAGCATCATTAACTGCTGCTGATGTATGGTCAGATTATTTGACGGTGACTGCCGGCTCATTTAATTTCTCTATTTGGGGAACATTTGTAGCCACAGTCACCGTACAAAGAACTTTTGACAATGGTACAACATGGCATGATGTTGACACTTTTACTTCTGCCGGTGAATGGGTCGGAACAGATGGAGAAGGGGCAATTTACAGAGCAGGAATAAAATCAGGTGAATATACATCAGGGACTGCTGAAATAAGGATGGCAAATTAAATGCCGGGCAATGTATTTAGACCAGTATTTACTGAAAGCGGTGGTGGGGCAATTGAAGCACTTGATGAAGGTGTTTCTCAAGGCACATTTACAAAACTTAATGTTGTCGGTGCTGATGCAAATATAGTAATGACAGGAGCAGATGAGGCAACTTTATATGTTCCAAGTCAATTACTTGTCAGTCACTTTAATACATCCGATGGTACAAATAACTGCTCCGTTTCTGATGTGGCAATAACTGCAAGACTTGTTTCAGAACCTGCACCGGATAACAATTATAAAATCGGTGCATGGTCTGCAGGTGATTCTGTAAGCACTTCAAACAGTGGAACATGGACATATTCATCATCAAATCAATGTCTTTTTGAGGATTCTGCAAGCACAATTGCAGTAACAGTTTATGATGATGATGGTGTCACACCAATAGCAACACATACAACCGCACCAATATCCGGAAACATAGATGTCACAGTAAACAATATAAGAATAAGGGTTACATCATGGGCAGTTGAGGCAATCTATTTTAAAGCCATTATTACTGTTGACATCACAATGTCAGCAATATTGGCAAATGGAGGTCGATGTGGAATTGAGATTATACATAATACCGGAACAGGATATACAAAAACAGAAACACCAAGATATTATGATAACCAAACAAATGCTCAGACCATCGGTAATGTTACAATCGCAGAGAACACCGTATCTTCAGCTAAATACTTATCGGGATTACGTTATTACGATGAAGGAGACACATTTGACATAGCAGTTGATGATCTTGATTACATGAATGACATGTCCCATGTGGCAAACTTTTTGAGATTTACAACTGCACCGGAATACGGAATAACAAACTTTAATATTTCAGGTGCAGGGCTTACAGGGTGGACAAATTACTGGAATGATACAAACAGCACCTATACAGGTACACATGCAATTGACATTGATTATTCCAGATATATTGGAACTACTGCAAATATAAGAGGTCAAGTTTATGATTGGGCTGCAGGTGCATTTGATGACAGCCCGAATGCGTCAATATGTATTGACACTTATGATCAAGAAAGCACAGACCTTGCAGAATACTTTACAGATGAGGCATACAGGAGACTTGCAGGATATGCAGGAACAGAAGGACTATGGGACAGCACTCAAGACATCGGAGCATATGATGGAAACACAGGTGCCCAAGTCATCAACGGAATACTCAAAGTTGGTGATACAAACTGGACAACTTATGCTCCGGGCGGTGTCGGCAATCCAAACTACTCAGCACATGCAGCACCGAAAGACTACTATAGAAGATTTATTGACTCAACGGCAAGTGTTAGAGGAAGTGCGACATTGGCTATTCAAGGATTTACCCTGACAGACCTTATAAACTCAGATGTAGAAATGCACGTTATGGTGGTTGGTAAATTTAGTGGTGCCTGTATTGTTCATGGGGCAGCACTCTATAATTTTGGTTCGTTTACAGGGTCACTTGGCGATCCGATAAGATTGGGTAGCAGTACCGCTAATTCAATTGACATCACTTTCGGTGGTTTAAATCTCGATGGGACAGTAAACTATTTTATAATAAGGTTAGTAATAAACGATGCAAGTATTGAGCCGTCAGCAATCACGGTGAGCTGGTAATGAATACAGGAATATATAAAATAGAAAATAAAGTAAATGGTAAGCTGTATATAGGCGGATCTACTAATCTGAAAAGAAGGCATAGTGACCATTTTAGCTATCTTAGAAGAAATTCTCATGATAATTCTAATTTGCAAATTGATTACAATAAGTATGGAAAAGATAATTTTATTTTCTCTATTATTCTATATTGTAGTTCAGACGACCTCCTTTTTTATGAGCAACGTGCAATTGATGCTTATGATTTTAAAATGTTTTTATACAATTCAGTACCCACTGCTGGAAATAATACAGGCATGAAACATTCTGATGCTACAAAATATAAAATTTCAAAAACAAAAAAGGGTTCCACCCCTTGGAATAAAGGAAGAAGGAACGTTGGAAATTTAAAGCCTGTATTGCAATATGATTTAGACGGCAACTTTATAAAAGAATATATAAGCATTAAAGACGCAAAAGATAAAACTGGAATTAGTGCTGTAAATCATTGTCTTAAATATGATAATTACAAAACAGCCGGTGGCTATATTTGGAAGTATAAGGAGTGAGGATAATATGAAAGGAAGAAAATTAACAATAGATCAATGCAAATCATCTTTATCAAGTAAAGGAGTTGTGTTTCAAGGAAATGATGTGAACATTTCAAAGGCAAAAAAACTTGGAAACAAATCATGGGGCATGATTGACTTTCTTGTCAGTAAAGAAAATAAAAATGATTTCTTTCTTGTTGGGATGGAGAAATATGGGAGAATATAATGGAAATTAAAAACTTAGAAGTTAAAGACAATAAATATTATCTTACAGTCAAGCAAGATGACAGGGTGTCTTCTGTAATTGAATTTAATCAAGATGAAGTTCTAAAACTGTCAAACTTTTTAAAGGCTGCAATTATTCAGAATAAGGGAGTTGTTCAAATAGCAGAAGATGCAGTTGAAGAAATATCAATTGAAGAACAAATGAAAGATTTCAGAACTGACTTAATGAGACAGGTGAAATCAGAGCTTGAACATTATCAGCATTCACTCGGCACATTACATTCGACAGTAAGCAGAATGGCAAGCGATAAAGGGCTATATGAGCAGATAAACAACAAGGCAGTTGAAAAACTTGCAAACACTGAGGCAATACTTAAACAGATTGAACACATCAACACTGTTGCCGGGAACTCAATAAACAAGCATAATGAGGATATTGAAAAAGCTGTAAATCAAGTTAATGACATGTCTATTGATGCACAAAAAAGTGTAGAGCTTTATAAGAGAATGATTGATGGTCAAGTTGATCAGCTTCAAAATTTTAATCAATCATTACAGAAAATGGGAAATAGCATAAATGAAATAAAGACAGATGTTTCAAATTTTAAAAATGAAACTGAGGGAATAATTAAAAAGAGTGTCGAAAAGGCACTTGAAGAAATAAAAAACGAATACGCTCAATATATCAATGCAAAAAATGTCAGAGAAGAACTTTTTAAGGAATTTCAAAAGATAGAATCAAGAAAAATAATGCTGTCAGAACACAACAAAAAGAGCATTGATAAAAAAGAAAAGGAACTCAAAAAAGCAATCAACAAAACAAACAAAATGCTCAAAGACATTGAGAAAGAAAAAGAAGTGATAAAAGAAATCTCAAGGTTCAATAAATCACTATTTAAGAAAAAGTTTGATAAGATAATTAACGAAATGAAATATGCACCGGATGACATTGACAGGATTATACCTGAAATATCAAAGGTTCTTGAACAATACGAAAAGAAACAATCTGCAATAATAAGAGAAAAAGAAAAAAGTGCAATAAACAAAATTAAAAAAAGCATCAACAAAGAAAGCAAAATAAAATCACTGCAAAACAAAATAAAAGGAATATTTGGGAAGTAATGAAGTCAGGCATTTATAAAATAGAGAATCAGGTTAATGGAAAGGTTTATATTGGCAGTTCTATTGATTTAAAAAAACGTGAAAAAAAGCATATGTGGATGCTTAAAAAGAATATTCACCATAACAGACATTTGCAGCATTCTTTCAATAATTATGGTGAAAAAAACTTTGAATTTAAAATTATGTGCAATATTGAAAAAGAGTTATTATCTGAACTTGAATCGCTTGTTATAAGTGAAATAGGTATTGAAAACATATACAATCTTTGCAAAGATGGAAGAAACAATTATGGTATAAAAAGATCAAAAGAAACAAAAAAGAAATTGTCTATTTCAACAACTAAATGGATAAATTCTGTTGAAAAGGAAACACAGAAAATGTGGGCAAAATTGGGTGGTCTTGCAAGTGGTGGATTTAAAGGAAAGCATACAGAAAAGACAAAAATAAAAATGAGTGATTCAGCAAAGAAAAGATTTTCAAAAATAGAAGAAATAGAAAAAGCTAAAAAAAGGTCTGCTGAAAAAAGTGGAAAAAAAATAGAAGTTTATATTTATAAAACAAATGAATATGTTGGAACTTATGATTCAATAAGGGATTGTGCAAGACAGTTGAACATTGTGCCAAATAGACATGGTATTAAATACTGTCTCGATAAAAAGTATAGTCAATGCAAAGGTTACTTTTTCTCGTATTTGAAAGGAGGTGACAAAAATGGCTCTAATTAGTGAAGAACTCATTAACTTTAGTGTCAAGGGGTGGTTAGGTATCCTCGGAAGTGGAGACCGAAATACTGCCCCTGATTAACTGACAACTTGACATGGTATGAAGAAATCACAACTAATGACCTTATTGTTAAGCCTGATCAAATATGGGGAGACTATTCTTCAATTCCACCTGCTCCAAACCTTGCAACAGCACAGGCAAATGCAGTTGCAAATCCTTCTATTATAGACGATTTTTCACTTGCTGCCAATGCAATAAGACTAACACCTTCACCGAATAACAAGGTGTTTTTTGCAACTTCTGTTTATGATGACCTTTCAACAAGATTAAGAAACTGGATAATGCCACAGTTGATCCCACGAACAGACCTTGGATGGGAAGGTTTTCCTTCAATTGGCTATGCTGTTAAACTATGGGATGGTGATCCAAATGCAGGTGGATCAGAGATAACAACCTCAGAAGAACAAAGTGGTGCAATAGTTGGATGGTGGATGAATTACGGAGCAGGGGCAATCAAGGTTGCAAGTTCTTTCACTGGAATATCAGACCCAACACAGGTATACCTTACAGGATTTCAATATATTGGTGCAGAAGGTTCTACAGGTGTAGGTTCTGGTGGTGTTACAGGAACACCAACAAGAATCGGTGCAGAAGACATTGACGGAACAACAAATGCAATTGACACAGATATAAGTCTTTATACTGTACCAGCAAGCACTTATCCGGCAAAGGTAAAAATTATTGCAGTTAATAGAAACGGATTAACAGTACCAACACCATCAACAAGAATTGCACATGTTGATGGAGCAATTGGAGCAGTTGCAAATGAAGATTATTTATGGTATGATGTTTTGTTACAGCCAAATGAATCAAAATATATTGAGATAGATGGAATGGAAGTTGGTGATTCAATTCTTGTCAGATCAGATACCACAGATGTTAATTTTCTTGCAACTGCATTATATCAGACAACAGACGGTGGTTATAAAAGAATAGCAGCAACAACAGTTGTTGCAGATACAGACACATCTTTATTTCAGGCAAGCGGTTCTGATTATGAAGATTGCTCAATACATATATGCAATAAAGATGCCTCAAATGCTGTTACATATAGAGTTGCTTTAATAGACGGTGCAGTGGGAGCAATAGCAGTTGAGGATTATATTATTTTTGATGAACTTATAACAGAAAACGAAGGATTTACTTTTACAGAATCATTTCACCTTCCTGATGGTTATACTGTTGCAGTAAGGGCAAGCGATGCCGATGTGAATTTTCTTTTATATGGTAGGGAGCGATAATGAGACAGGGATCAACAAAACCGAATATAGATTTTGCAACAAAAGACATTATAAACAGTCCTCAAATTGCTGGTTATACTATAACAGCATCATCAACATGGGAACCAATTGGTGGTGGTTTTTCAATTACGGTTAATAAAACAGGGATATACTTAGTAGAGGCTATATTTACAATGTTTCTTGATTATTCCTCACAAAATAATCAGCAAGGGAAAGCCAGACTTGCTGTTAATGGAACTCCTGTTCCCAACACATATGTTGGATGCAGTAGAGAAATGCCCGGAGTGTCTGATAAATCACGGCACCCATTTAATATATCAAAAAGAATATCTTTAATTGCAGGGCAAACAGTTACTATTGAAGCTTGGAAAGGAAATTCTGATCCAGTGCAAATAATGTATGCAGCTTCATCGTTTGATGGTTGTATGGAGGCTGAATTATTAGAGGCTTATGTTAATGTCTCAACTGTACCAAATGCATATATTAGAAGAACAAATGGAGGCACTCGAGGAAGTGTAAACACTAATGTTGTTATATATGGAACTGGAAATGATAACGATGGTTCAGGAGTAATTTCTTATGTAAATAGTGCCACAAATGGTGATTCTTTTGTGGTTAATGTTGCTGGCATTTATTCAGTAAGTGTCACTGGAATTTCATCATCGGCTTGTTTTTATGAAATAAGAGTTGGATCAATAGACAATACTACTGGTGACAATAAAACAAGAACACAATATCAGTCTCAGGCAGGTGAGTCATCAAGTTTTTCATGGATGGGATATATATCTGCTGGTTCGGCAATATGGGTTTATTCAGGAGCTGCTCCATTGGGACTGAATGTAAATTCTAATCAGATAAGTATAAACAGGGTGTCATAATGATAGGAACAGGATCAACAAAATTAACAAGCCCTTTGTACTCAATCCCTGAACAGCATGATACAGGCTGGATCAATTGCACTGACTGGACTAACCAGTTTTTAGGTGATACGGTTGGAAATAATGTTGTTCATAATTTCGGTTTACCTTTATCTGATTTACTTATCAGAGTTTTAATTTCCACCGATGGTACTGACGCTAATAGCTTTGAGCCGGTTGGTTTCATGACTTTTGACGGTCTATCAGGGCAGGAATACGGTTATTTTATTGACGCAGTGGATAATAATACAATTTCAGTAATAACTGCTGCTTATGGAATACCACAATATAATGCTGCCGGTCAATGGTTTAATACTATAACTACGGAATCATGGTATTACAGGGTTATAGTTGAAAAGAAAAATAGTGTAATTTCAGTCAGAGATAAAACTGGAGATTACTCAACTTCCGAAACCTTTACTGGAAATTATGCAGAAAACGGAAAGCCAATTTATAAAAGGACAGTAGAAGGAACAACAGGAGCAGGGGCAAGTTCAGACCATGCACTTGGATTTACTGTTGATGAACACTTTCCAACCACTAACATTTATATTGATACTGTTGGATTTGGATGGGAAAGTTCTGATGCTGATACAGGAAATGGCCCCGCATGGTTTTTCCTTAATGCAACTCAAGACACTATTAGAGTATATCATAATACAGCAGTAACTCAATCAAGACCTTTTAAATTTAGAATTGAGTATACAAAGGTATAAAATTATGAGTGATAATGATTTATTAAACTGTTTAAAATTGTTAGTACACAAGCACAGCAAACGAGTTGATTATATCACAGAATTTATAATTGATATTGAAAAGCTGATAGAAAAGTATGAGAGTGAGGAAAAAAAATGAAGGAAAACATTGAATGGCAAATTTACAAATCACAGAAGCGGAATTATTCAATTACATCTTTAAAATTGTTGGTGTACTTCTTGGCATTATTATATCTATCCTTTTATATATTTGGAATCATAAACTAAAACAGGATGAAAAAGAACAGCAAAAAGATGAAAAGGAAAGGATAAATTTAGAACAAAACATAAAGACGTATATTGAATTAAGAGAAGAAACTTTTAAGGAAACCATGGCACATGTTAACAATGACATGAGAAGACTGTTTGAAAAACATGAAGAAGTCAGCAGACAAATGGTTGAGATAAAAGGGGCAATTGATAAAGTTCAGGAACTTTGCAGGATAAGGCACAAGGATGATAAATGAAAATAGAAAACATAAAAATGGATGTTCTAACAATTGTCAGAATAATTGGAGAAATAAGGACTGATAATATGAACCAGTTTATAGACTGCCTTGAAAAAATACAATTAAACTCAAATAAGTATTTACTTGATTTGTCAAATGCAACATATATAAATTCATTGGGTATAAATGAAATAATAAACTTCTCAAAGAAAAATGAAATCAAGGTTATTTGCAAAAATGGAAACTGGATAAAAGATATATTCACTATTGTTGGACTTGATAAATTTATTAAAGTCTATGACTGTGTTGAGGACGCCTGCAAAGATTTTGATAATAAGGAGAATCAATAATGCCAACATTACAAATCCCCTTTACTGATGGAACAGAAAGCGAATATACAATTGATGCAGGAATAGAACTTTCTGGAAATCAAGCACAGTTAATTTCAGCCGGTGCAGTATCACCCTATACAGAAGACTTTAATGATGCAGCAGGTCTGACTTTTGGTGCAGATGTTGAAATATCAGGTGGTGCACAGGCACAGTTGGTTCTGCAAAATGATCCGGGAAATGATTTTGTAGAGAATTTCACCAATGATATTGGATTTATATATAATGCAAGTTATACAGAGTTTGCAGCCGGTCAGATGCAACAGAAAGATACAAGACCTACAGATGCAACATTCTACGCCTCATATGAATCTGTAATTGACGGTAATTGGGGCGATGGTACATTAACTGGAACGGCTGTTGGAGGGGCTGCAATAAGTGGAAACAGACTTGATTTGTCCTACAGCGATGCAAGATACGTATACTATGAAGATACCGGACTGGTTGACTCAGGGCAAGTTGGATGTATCCGTTTTAAATATACACCTGATTACACTAATTCACCAGTGGCGAACAGATCGCTATTTGTAATTCAGCAATCTTCAGTGAGCAATTTTAATCAGATTGCCCTTAGCCATAGAAGTTCTGGTCAAATATTGCTTTACACAAGAAATAATGCCGGTGGTGTTGAAATAAATCTCAACTGGCATTTTTGGCAACCGACCGCAGCAACTACCTATGAGATTGAAGTTAATTTTGATTTCACTACTGGAGCAACAAGGCTTTTTATAGATGGCACACAACAGGGACCAACTCTTGCAAACACATATACAAGAAATGCAACTTCTGAATTTTTTGGCATAGGTACAGACCATGTTGGATCGCCAACAGACGGATTTTTTGAGGATGTTCTTGTATTTTCTACTGTTCAGCATACAGCAAATTATGTGCCTGACTGGTCTAATATTTATGAAACAATATATTTAGGCGATGTTGTAACACTGCCAGAAATGGAAGATACAAATCCAGGTTATATTATTTCATTTGATTCTTTTACTACAACAGAAGCAAATAGCCCACGTTATACAATACAAATTGGCAGGTCAGGAGATTATTTATATTGGGACGGTGGTGCATGGAGTATTTCAAATAATACATATACTCAAGCAAATGATCAAGCAACATTCAATTCAAATGTTGCGACTCTTCCTGTAAATGGAGAGATATACGGACAGTTCAGAATATACACAGAAAACGGTAATTCACAAATGTCAATTGACACATTGACTGCCTCAATGACCTTGCAATTGTATTCTGTTTCAAATCCAATAATTGATTTAGATCAGGCAGTTGTTACTGTTGGCGGTGGAATAGTAAGCTGGACAAGTTTTGTTGAAACAATTACAACAGTTGGAAGTGATGCAGTAAAATATGTGCTTTCTGATGATGCAGGTGTAACTTTCAAATGGTGGTCTGGTGCTGCATGGGTTGTTTCTTCTGGATATGCAGAAAGTAATACAGGAGCAGAGATAAATACAAACATTGCTTCATTCCCAATTACAACAGACGGAATGAAAATAAAAGTTTATTTGCACAGCAATGATGGGACAACAACACCAAATATTGATAACTTGACAATAAATTTTATTGATGCACTTTATCCAACAACCTCACCAAAAATATTATACAATACATCATTCAGTACCGATGAACTTGAAAGCTTCACAGAAACAAGCACAAAGGCAGGAAGTGATGAAATAAAATACATACTCACAAAAGACGGTGCAAATTATTACTATTCAGGTGGATGGATTGCAAGCGATGGAACATACAGTCAGAGCAATACAGCATCAGAGATAACAACCAATATTGCCACCTTCACTACTGTAAGAATCACAGTGACGGTGACAGCATTTTTATATAGTGATACAGGTGCAACCACTCCACAACTGGACAATATTCAAATTGTTTATTCTTATGGTGGATCAGAGCCAGATATAATTGAGTCTGTTGATGTTTCCGGGGTTCTTTTAGATTCAGAGGGTAACCCTGTGACAACAGCATTTACAGTATATCTTTTGAGCAGGTTTGTGAAGTATAAAACAAATACTACAATAATTAGAAATACAATAACAGTGACTCCTGATGCAACTGGTTATTGGGAGGCAACTCTGGTTGAAACAACAAACATGAAAGGTGATCAATATTATGTTTTCGACTTTGGTGACTATGAAGTTATAAAACAAATTCCAAATACATCAAGCACTGTGGATTTTGATGACCTATGATACTATATAATCAAATAGAAATAGCAAGACCAAGTGAACTTTTTGACCAGTATAACATTACAAGGGCAGACAGACAGTTTTATAATTCTCTTTTAAATGTTGGAAAAGAACAAGAGGCAATCGATGCCTTTGTTGAAAAATACATGTCTGACCCTATTGAGCTTTACAATGCTGTTATGCAGAGATATTTGTTTTATGCTCAACAGGGAGAAATTACCGGGACAAACAGAAACAGGCTTGAAACAAGTGTGGCAATTCTGACTTTTGCATTGTCAACATTGATTATTGACAATTTCACAGACTTTACAGATAGAGTCTATGCCCCTGCAGTTTTTGAGGCAACACAGATTTCTAAAATGAAAGTTCAGAGAATGATACTTGATGAAACCCTTGAACAGTTTAACACATTAACAGCAAACTCATTAACCAGAATACAATCTGATGTCCTTCAAGGAATCAGAACAATGCAAATGGAAATGATAACATTAAATCAGACAATAAGCTCAAGGAAATTTGTTGGTGCAGAGCTTGACAGATATGTAAATCAATTCAGGGAACAATTAAGACAAAAATATCCACAATATTATAAAATGATGGAAGATGGAAAGTTTTTTAGATATAATGATGGTAAGATGTATAATTTGACAACATATAACGATATGGCAACAAGAACAACATTATTAAATGTTGACAGAACATCTGTTGAGGTTCAGAGCAGAGTGAGAGGTGAAAAGGTTGTTGAATATTATTTAAGGGACAACAGACCATTAAAGACAGGAATACACCGGCAAATATGCAAAAGTATATTGTCAAAAAAAATAATGGGAAAATCATTGCTTGCTCTTGATGATGATACAGCAGTTAAGCTTGGAATTATGACTGTTGCAAGTGCAAAAGGAACATCGGATTATGCTATGGGCCCCAACTGCAGACACAGCATAAAAAGAGTATCAAGAAGATTTAGAACAAGAATTGATGCAATACTCAGACAATCGGAGGAACAAAGTGCTTAGTTCAACCTATAGTATACAGGATGTAAAACAAAAACTGGTTAATGATTATTCTGAATTTGGACTTTCCACTGATGTTCAATTTACAGAAATGGTTTCCGGGGCATTGCAGGACGCAAAGTTTTTGCTCTTATACCCAAATATCGGTTCAAGTTCTTATGCAGTTATTCAGGCAAAAGATAAAGGAGTTGTTTCTGCTCTTACTGAATCACAAGAATATTTATATTGGGCTGAGGTTTATTTTGCCTGTTCTTTGTTTATAAGAGATATAAATGCAAGCACTTCTGCAACTTCAAACGCATCATCAGAAAGCCTATCTGTTGAGGGATATAGCTATTCAAGCACAGCGGAATCAGGGACAAGCACAGCAGGATCGGGAACAATAAGATCATATTTTGAAAGAGGCATGAATTATTTAATTTTGGCAGGGTATAATCCAAATGCACTTGAGAGGGGATCAAGCATTTTTGGTCAAGGGTATGATTTAGAAATTACTGATGAGGTTGTTTAAATGGCTGTAAATGACAGGATGACAACTGCTGCAATGAATATTGCAAAGAATCATGTTTACACTGTATGCCAACAGGGGCAGGACACAACACTTATAAAAGCAGGCACAAAGGATGAGTTTGGTGAAATGCTCTCAGAATCAACTTTGACCTTGAAAGCTCACCCGGTCAGATTTACCCCTTTTGACAGAAAGGTTCTTGATTCAATAAGCTGGTCAGAAGACATGGACATTCTATTGTATGTATCTAAGAAAGAAGTTGATGATTTGTCTTTGATATTGTGGGACTTAAAGCAATATAACCAGATCAGATATGACAGTATAATGTATGACATCAGATATATTGATTATTATTCAAGTTTTGGAACAGATCATTTATACATTGTAATAGGCGGAAAACTGTGATTCAGTTTGTCGGGTTAGAAGAAATATTCAGGGCTTTTAAAAAAATCAGAGAAGGTGTGCATGATGTAAATCTGCAAAAAGCAAGAGCAGATGCCTTTGAGATATTTGCAATTAACCGGGTAAAAGTTGGTTCTGCTGGAATGAGTCCAATATCAGATGCTTCAAAAAAAATTGCTGGAAGAAATCACCCTCCAATGTGGAATAATGGGTACCTGTTAAGAAACATGAAGAAAAAAGAAATACTGAAACAGAATGCCTATGAAATAGGATATTTTAAAAATGACAAAAGAAAGTCACCATACAGCAACCTCCCTTTGTCAACAATTGCATCACTTCAACATACAGGGTTCAAGGTTCCATTGCAGGGAAAAAAAGGAGAAAGAGTAAGGGCTTTTCTTGCTGTTCATGGCATATTTCCAAAAAAAACAAGAAGCTATTTAATTGTGACACCAAGACCTTTTTTATGGATAACAGCAGACATGTATGAGGCATCAAGGATTGACGATAAAATAATTGACAAAGAGATTGAAAAGTGGTGGAATAGCATATAATGTTCACAGAATTTACTACACAAACATTCACACCCTCTGCAGGTTCTGTTGTTATTACAGACAACACTGATCTATCAATTGATGGTACAAGCAAAAAAATTGTCTGGACAGATGGACAGAATGAAACCTGCATTATTGATTTTGATGCTGTTACATTAAGTGATTATGAAGAGTTGACTTTTTACCTGCATCAGAAACAGGAATTAAACACAGGGAACATTATAAAAATCACCATTGACGGAAACGACTATAATTTTGAAACACTTAATGAGGGATGGAATTTTATAATTATTGATTGCTCAGGTATGGGAGCAACAAGCCAGATTGTTATTGAATGTCTTGTCGAAAATTTAACTTTGTTCATTGATTATATTGGCTACAGAAAAGCCGGACATGACAGAGACACAGACTTAATACTTGCCATTAAAAATACAATTTCACTTTCTTATGGAGTAACAACAACTTTGTCTGCAAATGCCCCTGCAGGTTCAACAAGCATTTCACTGACCAGTTTAAGTTATATAAAAGATAATTCAATTTTGCAACTTGATGATGGTGGTGGCACAACTGAGGAAGTAGAACTGACATCAAAAAGTGGCAGATTAAAAACAGCAATAGCAAATGCTTTTTCTTCTGGTGATACAGTTACAGTTCTTTGCCCGGTAAGAGGTGAGGATTTTGATAACATGGAGCCTGATCCAATATGTGGAATAGTTTTATACAACGCCACTCCTGACAAGGAAGATACTGTAATAAAAATAAAAGACGGATATATCCATAAAGTATACACCGGCGAAATCGGTGTTATGATTTATATTGATTGTAGCAGTAAGAAAAAACTTATGGAACTTAAAAGTCAATATGATGTTAATTATGGTGAACGGTTTCAAATGTTTTTAGACGGTCAAAAAATTGATGTCTATTTGACAGACAGTTCTTTTTTGGATGATGAGATTGGAAATAATCCAAGAATAGCTTATTATTATAATATTAAGTCTCAACCTTACACAACAGGAAAAGTTGTGCCAATAACAACAATAAATCAAACTTTAGAACCAAAAGAACCATAGAGAGCAGAAAAAGGAGGAAATAATGAAATTGATCAATAAGACTTCACAAACTCAACATGTCAACCTTCTTGACGGTTCTTGTCATATAGTAGACCCCGGCAAATCAGTGATTGTTGCTGAGAGTAATTTATATGCAGAAGAAAAGGAAAGATTAAAAAAGTTCTTCAATTTTGGTGATCAGAAAATTGAAGCCCCCAAAAAGGAAAAGAAGGAAGACAAAAAGAATATTTTTGGAGGTGATGAATAATGGGCTATGGAGCACAGGCACGAAGAGTACCGGCCAAAGGTGGCGGTCAACTGACAGACGTTGACATCTACAAAGTTGGTTTGGTTGGCAGACTTGAAAGAGGTTTTTCTGGTGTTGTGCATGATGAAATATATTCCATGAATGACTTTGAAATCAAATGTGGTCTGTATAATTCAAGCTATTATGCAGGCTATGTTGCAAAGACATTTTTTGAGGAACTTAATCAAGATGTCGATGTTGAAATGAAAGTTCTTGGATATGTGGATGCAGGAGCAGCACAGGCAACTTATGCAATTGTTGACCAAGACGGCACCCCTGAGACAGTATGGGATGCAAATGCAGGGATGAAAAATGTTGCAGATACCTCTGCATTTGGGAATAAAATTGCAGTAAAAGTTTCAAGCTCAAACAATGTAACCATGAAGCTTACATCTGACACAGGAGCAGCACCGACAAGTGCAGTACTTGACAGTGTTGACAATCTTGCAGTTGGTTATTATGTAAGATTTATTGATGGTGCATTTGATGAGACTGCTGTAATAACTTCCCTTGATGTTGCCACAAAAACAATCGGATTTGCTGCACTTGCAAATGCTTATACAGCAGCGACCGGCTCTGTTTCAAGATGGGACATTACAATAAAAGTCGGAGTAAAAGACCCGACAGGAAGTTATGAAGAAAAAGAATCATGGGATCAATTACCCATGGCACTTTCTTCAACAATTGGCATCGCTGCAAGTATCAATGATGCCATTTCAGGATCAGATTATATTATACTTGCTCATAATGCTGCAAATACAACAGCAGATGCAGCAGACCAGATTCCGGCAACACTTTCAAGCTGGACAGCATTAACAGGTGGAAGTGACGGTGCAGCACCAAATGATGCAAATTGGGACACCTTGATAAATGCTTCATTTAATGATGCAGATGTTACAATAATGTTGGCACCAGAAAGTACATCTGTTACACATAATGGAAACATGGCTGACTTTTGCACAAGTGGGTATAAGAGTATTTATTATGCTCAATCTTCAAATCAAGCCACAGAGGCAACACTTAAAAATTTTGGTGCCTCATTGAGAAAGCCTTTTACTTTTGCAATGTTGCCTTCTGACAAATGGATAGAAACAGACAATCCAATTGACAACAGCAAAATATCAATTCCAAAAGTTGGTGTTGATGCTGCTCATTGGTTTAATTCCTATTCATTTTTTGGAGAAAGCAAATGTGCTGCAGGTAATAAGCCGGAAATGGTTCTCAATTCTTCTGACAGATTGATTGATGACAACGGTCTTGTTCACAATGACAGACTTGGAGTTGGTGACAGGTTGATAAGAAAATATTCTGTCAATATTTGTCAGTACAGAAAAGGTATTGGCATCACAAACAATTCAGCAAGAACATTGTCAACAGACGGTGGGTATCAATTTCAAAATCAAATAATGGCTTTCTTACTGTATAAGAAGTCAATATTGAGTTATCTGCAAACAATAGAGCAGGATCGATCCGGTATAAATGCACAGCAATCTCACAGAAACAAAGTGTGGGCATACATGAAGAGAAAGTATGATGCCGGGCATTTGTATCAAGGTCAACATGAAGATGGTACTGCCACAGAATTTAAGGATGTGTGCAAGATTGTAAATGATTTCACTATCAACACCTTGGCAAATATTGCAAATGGTATTGAGGAAATTTTTGTGCAATTCACCGCACCACCTCCAATTGAAGAACCGATATTAAGCCTTGCAAGTGCAAATGTAACAATTATAAGGGGGTAAAAAATGGGTAGAGCTACCAGTTACAATTGGGAAATAGAAATTGATGGCAAAACAATTCACCCTCTTTCAATTGGAGAATTTGGAGAAGGTGAAGAAGGAAGAGTGGAAACTGCTGATGGCAATAGAAAATACAAAGTCAGAGATCAGATTTTTAACATTGATGAAATTGAAGTTGTAATTCTGATTACTGATGACAGAAATTACTATGATATTATGCAGGAATGGTGCCTAAAGGGTGACATTAAAGACATATATATTATTGGTAGAAATGCAGCAGGTGAGGCTGCAATGACTTTTCTTTGCTCGAATTGTGATTGTGCAATGGGCAAGAAGTCACCATTCGACAGAAAAAGCAAATCAGAAGACACAAAAAAATACATGATTCTGCCAGAGTATGTTGAAGAAATAATATAACCGAGGTAACAAATGAGAGAGCAACTTTATGTCGGTATAGTAAGAAATGGAGAATGGTTCAACTATGCAGAAGTTGAAGATATAAAAGCAAGTGGTCTGTCACTGCTGGACAGTGCAGATACAACCAGTGGTGGCAGACTTCTCAAGCTTTTAGAAACATCTGTTAAAAATGTTTACACAGAGATGGGAACAGAATACAAACTGCAAAAAAAAGATTACTTTGATTTTTGTGTCGTTGATGGATGGAAAATATCAAGAATGGTAATGAGGCAAATCATAAAAAAAGACAAGCTTGTTTTTCCTGAATATTTCTTTTGCAGAATTTGCAGCAGTTCATCAGGGATTGAACGATATACAAAAATTGAGGAAGATTGGGATGATTTAATAAAAGACGGTCAGATTGAGGAAATCTATCTGGAAAAAAAAGATCAGATGTTGTATGAAGTTGATTTGCCTGATGGTGTAACAATTGAATCTTCTGCAACTTTACTTGGTGGAAATTTCAAAAAAATAGTAAGACGGTATTTGAATATTGGAGATTTAATCGACATTAACAAAAGTAACGAAGCGATGCAAAATGAAATTGCTCAAATGAATGCTTTTTGGGATGCAACGATTGAAGATGTTCCGGGTATGAGTAAAAGGGAGTTTGACATATTTGTAAGACGTTGGAAAAAAGAACATTTTTGCAGAAAATACATAACAAGTCAAGATGATCATGAGGCAATGTTTCAGGCTGAAATTGACAACAGAGTAGGGATGCACCCCACATACAGAAATATCAGGTGTGAATATTGTCATGCCGATCTGTCAGAAAGGATGGACTTTACAAATTTTTTTCAACCCCTGTTGCCGAATATATCAAACCAGAACCGTATATAGAGAAAGGTAAAAAACATTTAATTTATCCTTCTCTTGGTAACAGGGATTATCCACACTCAAGTGCATGGGAAAAAAGACCTGAAAGTGCATTTGAATGTTTGATGATTTTAGGTGAGTTTTATAATATATGTTTTAGGGTTTTCAGAAATGCTTATTCTTGGTCACAGTCTGATTTTAATAAAACAAGTTTGTCAAAGTTGACAAGAACTTATGAGGAAACAATAGAAGATCATGGCAAGAAAACAGAAGAATTTGGTAGTTAAATTTATTGGTGATACAAAACACATTGATAAGAATCTGTCAATGCTTGAAAAAAAATTCACTTCAATTGGAAAGAAAACCGGGTCATCTGTTGCTGGTGGCAATATAAGATCATCAATATTTGGAGCAGGTGCAAGCGGAATGAATATGATGAAGAATGCAGCAGGGGGTTTAATTGATAAAATTACTTCATTATCTCCTGTAGTAAAAGGTCTTATTGCAGGATTTGTTGGTCTTGTCGCAAGCATGAGAAGTGCAGTAAGAGCAGGTATTCAGGCAGAAAATGCAATTGCAACCCTTGAGGTTACAACAGGGAATGCAGGTGAAGCACTCCGGCTTTACAGACATGCACTTGAAGCCTCTGCAAGAACTCCGTTTGATCCAAGAGAACTTGCAAGTGCTTATGCTCAAGCATCACAATTTGGAATAAATGCAACAGAACAGCTTGCCAGTGGTGTTGATTTTTCAACTTTGATTTCAGGTATGGGTTCTTTCAGAGATGCACAGGGTCAGTTAATCGGACCAGTAAGGGCAGTAAATGCACTTGTCAGTGGTCAGGTTGAACAGATACGTCAATACGGACCAGAGGCGTTAATGGCTTACAACAGGGCAAGGCAAGCCGGTCAAATAGGTTCTCAAAGATTTATAAGAACCCTTGTCAATGAGATGTCTCAAATAAGAGAGATCGGACAAATGGCAGAAAGGCAATCAAGAACTGTTTCTGGTTTATGGTCAACCATATCCGGGTACTCTGGATTATTTTGGACTCACATTTCAGGTGCAGCAGAATCAAGAGGAACAATTACACTTTGGTCAAATCTCAGAGATATAATGAAGGACATTTCAGATGGCCTGAACAGCTTACTAACAACCATGAAGCCAACACTGGTTGAAATTGGTGCTGTAATAGGCAATGTTATGAAATTCATGTTTGATATAGGTAAGGCAATTGGAGAGGCAATTCTGCCACCATTACAAATGATATGGTCTGTTTTTGGGCCAATACTGACAGTTATTTTTAAAATCTTTGGTTATGTCTTAAAGGTTGTCGGTAAAATTGTCAATTTAATTGGCAGACTGATTGGTCTTGCAATAAGGGCTGCAGCAAATATAAAAGGAATAACAGATGGTATCGGTGAGGCTGTTGGGTGGCTTCAAAAACTTATAACATGGCTTGAAATTACATTTATGTTTGCACTAAATGCGATAGATGCTATAATTGAAAGCATTGTTGATTTTTTTGAAAATCTTCCTGAGCATATCAGCAATGCACTAAATGCACTACAGGGATTTGCAGAAAGTTCACTCAGAGATGCCGGGGGAATAAGAGGTCTTGCACTTAGGGCTTCAGGTGTACCTGAAAATATAGTTCAGCAAGTTACAAATGGAGAAACAAATAACACAACAATAAATGAGGGAAACACAACCAGTAGGCAGGTTATAAATCAAATAAATGTCACATCAAATGTTGAGGCAGAACAACTTCTCAATGCAACAGGAGATCAATAATGTCAAGAGGACATGGAACAATAATAAATGAAACATCATACATGCCTTTTATTTTTCAATACAATCCTCAATCCCTTGATGATGAAAAAAAAATAAATTATGTTACCCTTCCAAATATCGGAGGTTCTGCAAAGAGCAGCTTTTTTTCTGGATTTGATTCAAAAGAAATTTCCTTCAAGATTGTATGTCAGGACTTCCAAGACCCAACCGGGGTTATGTCTGAAATCGCATATTTTGAACAACTGAGAGAACCAGATCCGGGACTGCTTGGAATTGCTGCAAGTTTTTTTGGTAATGAAAATTATCCACCACCAAGAGTATATTTTAATTGGGGTGTTTCTTTTATGACTCTTTTGTGGGATGTCATTGAGGTGAGAATTTCAAAAACTCATTTTCATGATGGTAAAATTCGTGGAAAAATTGGTATTCCAAAAAGATGTGAAATAAATATTAAATTAAGGCTTATTGAAAATCACCCATTAAACAAGGCAAATAAAATTGCAATGAAAGCTCAGTATATTGGAGGCAGTATTGAATCAGTAACAAAAGAAATTATCCATGGTGTAACCGGAAACAGAAAAGAACATGTTGGAATTTTTCCGCCCATGAGACCATATAATAAATGGTAGGTTGATATGTTTAGATGGCAATATGTAAGTGATACAACTTTTTTTGGAATGACTGTTAAAATGTACAGGAACCCATATGAACCGCTTGAAAAGATAATAATACCAAGCGAAAATTTAGAACTTGACCATGTGGCATACAAGAACTTCAAATCAGAATTATATATGTATAAAATAATGGACACAAATACAGAATGTTATCTTGAAGAAAGAGGTGATGTATCAAGATTGAAACCATTATATTTACCAATTAGAGAAAACAAAAAGGAGACAATTCTTTAATGGCAACAACATCACCGGACAAAAGAATGATACATTGGGAGCTTGACATTGCAGGCGGTGATGCTACATATATGCTCAGAGAATACATAAATTCTTTCAGTTGGGAATATAAAATAAATGGTGTTTCAAGGCTTGATATTTCTGTAACTTCTGTCAGTTATGTGGAAGATTTTTTTGTGCCGAACCTACCTGTTGAATTACGAATGGGATATTATCCAACATCATTGATTACTGTTTTCAGAGGTAAGGTTACAAAAGAACCAACAGGAAGTGCATCAGACAAAATGTCTTACAGTCTTGTTTGTGCCGGGAATGAATCTTCATCAATGGGAAACAGATCACAAAACAGAACCTATCAGGGATTAAATAAAGCAGCAATAATATCACAGGTTGCATCACGAAACGGTTATCAATCAAATGTATTTATTTCAGACTCAAATATACTTGCAGCAGGTAATTCTCCAATACAAAGAAGTCAAACTGATTTGGAATTTTTAAGAGACTGTGCTTCAAGATGGGATTGTATAATGTGGTTTGATCAGAATGATGTTTTATATTTTCATGACGCAGGTCTGGCACATGATGAAGGAGATTTAAACAGAACAATAAATGATGAGGATTTACTGCCTGATTATGACCTTGGATATAGAACAGATCAAACAAAAAACAATATTGAACTTATAGAATGGAGATTTAAAAATACAAGGGGTGGCGGTTCTGGTGGTGGCGTAAGAGGTGCAGATGAAAATGGAAATAATGAAGAAGAAGAAGATTATACTGTTGAATATAATGGAATGATTTATAGACTAAAACCCGCACACCTTGCAAGAGTAAGAGAAAATCCTTTGTATTGGACACAATTGTCAACAATGTGGAGTGCAACAGAAGTTGCAAATCTTGATACAAATATAAGGGAGTATTTTGTGGCGGTAAGGGTTGCATCAAGTACAAATGCAGACATGAGTGGCCCGGGAAGTCATAACGGAACACAGATTGAAGTTAAGGCAAAACTTAATTCAGGAGATTTATATTTACGTCCACCAAGACATGCAAAACTTTATTCAGGGACAGAAAATCCAAGAGCAGATACAGCAGACCTTCCTTTGTTTTTGTACAGATATGATCAACCCCAACGGTACAATATAGATGAAGTCGAAAATGAATATAAGAATGGTAATATAACAACACAATTAAAAATGTCACTGGCAAGGCAGACTTTATGATTGAAAGAAAAGAAAGAGAATCAAAAAGGTATCATGTCAAACATGTTGGAATTGTTAAAATATCCGATCCAACAGCAGTTGAATCAAAACTGTCAAGTATGTCTACTCAATATCAATCAGGAGGTATATTTTGCTCTTGTCCGGAAATTGGGATGGATGGTGTTGACCTTATATATTGCAGGTATGGTTTATCTGTGCCTTATTACAAAGTAAAAAACGGTGACAAGTTGTGGATAGAGCCGACAATAGGACAAACTGAAAGGTGGATTTATACCGGGTTTGTTGATTGTGGCAGAGATGCAATTTCACCAACAGATGATGATGAAATAATTATTTTAAATGATGCCGGAAAAATGACATTGACAATAGGTGGAATTGATGTTGAAATAGACGGTACAGCAAACACAATAAAAATTGGAACAGGTGGAGAGCATATTGTTCTTGGTGATACATTGAAAACAGAATTGCAAAAAAATATTACTGCATTGACAACACTACAAACGGCAATGAATGCTGGATGGGTTGTCAATCCGGGTGATGGTGGTGCTGCATTAAAATCTGCATTGGCAGGGTTTTTTGCATTGACTTTTGCTGACTTAACAAATATCCTTTCAACAGTATTTGAGGTGGAACAGTGAGCGACAATTACGATGCAAATCTTGGTTTTCTGTTAAACTATACAGACGGAACAAAACAGGCTGAGATTGAACATGAGATAAAAAAAATTGCATTTCAGGTAAAAGAATCTGTTCACTATGATAGAATAGTTGGCGGTGGATTTGAATATCTTGAGCAAGAAAGTCAAAATGATATTGTACAAATTCTTATGATGATTTTTTCAGTAAACATTATTGAAAGTGTGTACAGAGTAAATGAAGCAAAAAAATATGACCCATATATAATAGTAGGATTCTCAGACATAAAGACTGATATTGTTGAGGGCTCAGTTTTTGTAAATATAAATTACAGACTTATGAAGGACTTGACAGTTGCAGGAATTGTAAAAATGGAGATATAAATGGACAATATATTTAAACACAATAGTAGAACCTATCATGATATGTATAACGCATTTGTTCAGGCATATCCAAACAAACCGACTTGGATTTTTAATGAGATGGCTGGAATGTTTGACTTTATGAGTGAACTGACAAACAGGATTGCAACTGATATTCTTTACCCAAAAACAAGAGAATCAGCCTATGCCTTTGCAGCAAGGTGTGATTACGATCCAACAGAATCAAGTGCAGCAACTGTTGATATGACAATTACACTCACCGGGGCAATGGTCAAAACATTGACAGCAGGGTATCAGGTTGGAGGAATAAGTTCATCAACCGGGCAAATGGTTATATTTGAACTTGACTCAGATTCTTCAAGCGGTGGCACTGATACAATTACAGGGAGTTTCACACAAAAGAAAAGCTATACAAACAAGCTTTTATTTACCATTGATAATCAAGATGACTGGATGGATTACCCGGTTGACGGATTTTTAAATGTAATAAAAGATTCAGTATCTTTGACTATAAATGCACTCACATGGGACAGAGTTGATAATTTTGATAACAGTATATCAACAGACAGACATTTTAAAATAATATTTCAGTCATCAGGGAAATGGAGAATACAATTTGGAGATGGTACAAATGGATTAAAGCCTGCACTTAATAATCAGGTTTACGGTGATTTCTCAATAACAAGGGGATCAATTGGCAGGCTTGATGCAGGTGATATAAATATAAATGTTGGCGGTGATTCTGACATTCAGAGTCTTACAAATGCCTCTGCAACTTCTGGTGGAAATGATGAGGAAAGCATTCCTTCAATAATAAGAAATGCAAGAGCAAATGCAAGACTGAGAACTATGGTGTGGAGTAAGGAGGATTTAGAAACTGCATCAAGGGCTGCATCAAGCTCTGTTGTGAAAGCTCTTGGCATTCCAAGCACTGGAACTGCAGTAATTCAAATTGTTCCTGCAGGAGGTGGCGCCCCTGCTGGTGGACTGAAAACAGATGTTGACACATATGTTACTGCATTAACACAATTCGGCTCTATGCCTATAACAGTCAATGACCCTACATATGTAACTCAGGCAGTTACAGCATCAACAACAATAAGAACAGGGTATACCGGTGCAACGGTAAGAGACTTGGTTGCCTTTGCCATGGTAATGGGAACAACTGCCGTTGACAGTGAGGTGATAGAGTATTATGATAGCTATGGAATTGATTCATGTAGAACATCTGTGATAAATGTAAATTGGGCTTATGCGTTCACAAGTTCTGAAAATGAAGCCCTTGCATATATAATTGACCAATGGAAAACAATACTCGGTGACAGAAGTTACAGAGAATGGGGACAGACTCTTGAAGTTGGTGATCTATGGATTCTTGGAAACAGTTTATATGAATATGGTGTCGATGTTTTCAATCTGACTGTACCTGCTGCAAATGTTTCTGTGACATCGGTGCAAATAATAGATAGTGGTGTAATAACAATAACATAAGGTAAGATATGCCTAATAATTTTTTTACATTTACAAGACCATACTATACTCAAAAATACGGTGAAGATTGGGCAGATTTTGACACAATAGTAGACGATACAACTGATTATACTTTTGAAAAGGTATGGCAGTTGTATTGGTTGAATGACCCGAATTATTTTACAACAAGAATCTGTGAAATTGTTCTTGAATCTCTTGGAATACAATATGAATTAACAGATACATTAAAATCAAAAAAGCTTGCAATCAGAAAATTTTTGACTCAGTTTAAAAACAAGGGAATATCAGAAGTTTATTTGGACATTCAGGAGTCTATAGTTGGGACAAGAGGTGATGTTTACACTGGTCTGGATGCAGGTGTTACCCGATGGAATGCTTCAAGATGGGGTGTAACCGGTAATGTTGGAACGTGGGCAAGAAAATGGAGTACATCGACAACTCCATTTTATATTTATATAGATTGTAAGACAGTTGATAATGGTGAACTTGATCAGATAATGTACGAATTTAGAAAATCACATTTACTTCCTGCATTTTATCAAATATATTTGACAGACTCATCTTTAACAATATTAAGGACGGTTTAAAATGGCAATAGAAGAATTTTTAAATTTATTTGGCGATACAGAAGTAACAGGTAAAACTCCTGATGCAGAGGAAGATTGGCACCTTGTAACTGATGCACAAATACAGCACAACTACATGCAAGCAAAAATTGCAGAGGGCTTGCAGGTTATGTCAACAAGACCAGACCTTACATATTTAATTGTGTATGGTGGTATTGTTACTGATTCCGGTGGTGGTCAAATTGATATATCAGAGGGCATTGCATTGTCGTCTGATACAAATGGTAAAATTAGATTGATGAAAGTTCCTGCACTGACAAATGTTGCACTACCTTCAGGTTGGAATGACAACAGACAGATATGGGTGGTTGGTCAATATGATTTTAAACTCGGCACACCAACAAGAAATCATTATGATGGAACGAACTATCATTATACACTTGCAGATACTTACTATGGTGATTCAAGCGGGGAGGCATCAACAGATTCAGATGATCTTTTTGTAGATGCAGACCCAAATGCAGTTGCAGACAGTGCATTGTGTTGGGGTTCATTCACCATGAATGGAACTACATTCACAGAACAGACCGGGGAAAGATCACCAGAATATTGTGTAGACGGAGCAATAAAATTATGGACTGCAGATACACCTTATAAAAGCGGAGATTTAAGATATTTTGGATTAAACCTATATAAAGCAACAGGAACACATCAGTCTGGATCATCCTTTGAATCAGATTATGATTCTGGAAATTGGGACAGAATGATAGTTGATGATAATGTTGGAGAAATAAAAATGATCACCAACGCAGACACAGTTCCAGCAAATGCTTTTGAGTGTGATGGCAGTGCAATTTCAAGAACCACATACAGTTTTTTATACAATAGGATCACAAAAGACAAAGGAAATTTTACTGTAACAATTGCCTCTCCCGGAGTTTTTACACTAAACGGACATGGACTTGAAACTGGTCATTGTGTGGAATTAACAACAACCGGAGCATTGCCTACAGGGTTGTCTGTAAATACAAATTATTATGTAATATATTTAACTGCAAACACTTTTGAACTTGCAACAACTTTGGCAAATGCAATTGCTGGAACCGGAATAAATACAAGTGGTGGTCAAAGTGGCACACATAGCTTGAGATTCTGTCCTTTTGGAATATCAACAGCAGCAAACTTTTTGATTCCCGATTTAAGAGGAATAAGCCCTGTTGGTTCTGGTCAACAAGGAACAGCAGTATGGGGTGGGGCAAATTACAATACAGTATTGGGACAATATATACAGGACTCACTTCAGGGACATTGGCATGAAGTTCAATATTGGGATGTCGGTCTTGGCGGTGCCGGTATTGGCAATTTCACTAATGATGGCACTGGAACACTTAATGACAGAGTTAGAAATCCGGTGACAGATACTGTAAACGGTACACCAAGAGCATCAACAATAACACAAAGTCCATCATTATCTTTAAAATTTATTATTATATATGAATAGGTAAAAAAAATGATAGTATACAGGTATAATGAGAAAGGTTTTTTTATTGGTAAGCACAAATGTCAAAAAGGAAAATTGGATGAATATATCAAGCCACCATTTTGTACAGAAATAAAACCACCGGAATTTGAATCAAATCAAATACCAAAATTTGAAAATAACAAGTGGAATTTATTGGACAACAATTTTGGTAAAATAATTTACAATACAACAACAAAACAAAGAGTTTTTTGTGAATCATTTGAAATACCAAATGAACATACCACAGAAGAACCAAGTGATTTTGATGTTTGGAATGGTGGTGGCTGGTCTATCAATTTGGATGAATATAAAAATCATAAAATAAATTTATTAAAATCAGATACTGATCAACACATAAACGATAAATATCCAATTTATAAGCAAATCAATTCAATAAATGAAATGGAATGCTCTTTAATGGAAATCAGTTTGGCTACTGACAAAACATGTGAAGAATTAAAGCAATTTATTTTTAATAAAATAAAATCATCTAATAAAACTTTAAAGGAATTAAAAGAATCAAATATAGATTTTTCAAGCATCAGTGCAATCGCTGATATTATTGATCATTGTAAAATTGTTTTTCATGGTATCATTATGCACCTACAGATTAAACAAATTAGAGATGAGTTCAATAACTATAAACAGCAAATAATATCAGCACAAAATGAAAGTTCATTAAAAAATTTAAATATTAAATTTACAGAATTATGAAAATATTTGATAAAAAATTAAATACAATAGAAAATCATATAACTGGAGCATATAGAGCAATCTGGCAGTTATATCTTGAACATGGTGCAGAGTGGCAAAAGGTCAATGTATTTGGCATAAGAGATGAACAGAACATGAATCAGGATTTGTTTAATGACTTTATTTGTATTGCAACAACTGATGAAGTTCATTTGTTCAAAGGTACTTGTGATCCTTCTGTGTATTGGACTCAGGTTGGTGGTGCTGCAAAAGACAAAAAAGGTGTTGCTCATATCTGTTATGGTTATCATAAAAATGTATACAGAGAAGGGTGGCATTTCAATCAATATGCACTGGTTCAAAGAGCAGGTAAAATAAAAATTTGGAGAGATGGGAATAACAATTTCAGAAAAGATAATTCTGATATAATACAGACCGGATATTTTGGAGTAAACATTCACACGACATCAGGAGAGCCTTCAAAGATTGGAATGTGGTCTGCAGGGTGCCAAGTTATACAGCGAAAAAAAGACTTTGCAAAATTTATGCAGATAATAAAAGTTTCCGGTCAGAAAAAATTTAGTTATTTTCTATTCTCTAAAAATCAAATACCACAAGACTTTTGGAGGGAGTTTTCATGACCCAAAAAAGAAGAAAAGAAGATAATACAATAATGAGCATTAAAAATATTATTGTTATTGTACAGCTTGTTATTTTAATTGCAGGTATGGGTGGTCAATGGTTCGTGATGAAATACAGGCTTGATGAGGTTGAGCAAAAAGAATTTAATCCAGAAAAAGTCAGGGAGCTTATAAAAGAAGAACTGTCCGACATTGACAAAAGAATGCTTGACAGGTTCAATGTTTTGGATGATAAAATGGAAATTGGCAGGGATCACCGATTAAAAAAATTCAACAGCATTGATAAAAAAATAACAGACATTGAAAGAGCATTATTAAGAAGAAATATTTTATAAGGGGGCAACATGAAAAGAATGATAAAGCCGTTTTTCTTTAAAGGAAATAAATTTAAGCCTTCAAGATACTTAATTACAGTTTTGAGTCATCTTGTTATTGTAACTGTTATAATGAGGTTGTGTGGTGTTGAAGGAATTGACAATGAAATTGTTACAATAATGACCGGGCTTACTGCCACACTTATTGGTGCTGACACATGGAGAGAAAATAATAAGGATAGGAGAAACAATGGACAAGATCATTCGGTTTCTGGATAATATAAAATGGTTCTTAATTACTGCAGGAATATTTTTTCTTTTGGTGTATCTGTATATTATTAGAGAAGATGTTGATCCCAGATTGATACACAAGGCAAAAGAAAGAGCCAGAAAGTTACGGAGGGAAAATGAAGAACTTAATCGCTTTATCAACAATCCTGACAATCACCCTGATAACATTTAGCTGCTCATCAAGCCAACCGCAAATAATAACAGACCAAAGAAACTACAGGGAAAAATATGAGAATTGTAAATCAAGGTACACACAATGCTATGACCTTTTAAAAAAATGTGCCATAAGCAATGAAATTGATATTGACAATTATAACAAGCTTCAAGAAGATTTAATTAACCAACAAAAACAACACCGGAAAGAAACAATCCGGCTTGCCACAGGAACAGGAATAATCGGTGTCATTATTGGAGTTTTAATAATGATACTGTTATGACCCGCCTTCACCCTTTATTGCTGAAATACTGCCCTGTTATAAACAGGGCTTTTTTTTGCCCTTAAACGCTATTTAAAGCTACGTACAGGCATTTTATATCAAATATAGTACTCCAATGTATCAAAATGAATAAATGCGTTTTTTTGCACTTTTTCTTAATATTTTATAAAAAGTTGTTGACAAATCTATAAAGAATAAGTATATTTAAATCAACAAAAGATAAAGGAGACAAGGAAATGATTAAGATTGATAGTGAAAACATAGAATACAAAGTTATTAAAAACGAACAAATAATAAAAGGAAAAAAGTATAATTATACATTTATTATGAGGGATTTAGATTCATCAAATTTAATCACAGCAATACACTGTTTTACTTTTGAACAAGCGGAAAAAAAATTTAATGAGGCTACTAAATATGTCTAAAAATAAACAAAGGAGAATAACAATGACAGTAAACGAAATAGAAGAATGGGGTAATGTGAGAAATACATATCTACCAATAGCCATGGTTATCTGCTGTATGAGAAAAACTATAAAGGGCAAGCAACGATTATGGGAAGAACCTTCAGAAAAGGAAGTTAAGCTAATTGCAAAGAAAGCTTTTGCTATTTGTGATCAAGACATTCTTTACTGGGGCGAAGAAAAAGTTTGTAGATTAAAAGGAGAATAATATGAAAACTCTTAGAGATGTATTGCCATATGAAGCATATACATCAGGAGCATATGTAGAAGATAAATTTCAAGAATATCTTGATTACAAAGTAATTGAAACTATTGAAGAATATGATTCAAGATTTCCATTTTCACATAAGAATATTTATATATGGTGGATACTTGAAGGAAATATTGCAGTAGGATGGAATGAAAATCCTTCATATGGATGGTCTTTTCCTGTAAAAAAATTAAAAGGAGAAAGGAAATGAAAACAGCTTACATAATAGAAACAAATAAAACATATTTTAATAAGAGTAAAGTTTGCGATTTTGTGCATACATCGTACTTTAAAAGTGCTGGCAGATATTTACCATGTATTGAATTTACAACAAAAATTAAAGAGGCCTCAAGATACAAAACAAAGAAAAAAGCACAAGAAACAATTGATTTTTTAGGTCTTGAAAAAGAAAACCAAAAATGTGCCATAATTAAAATTGAAGTATAAAAGCCTTTTCTCCCCCGGCGATAACATCAAAGGGGGATAAATAAAAAAGAAAGGAAAAATGAAATGAAAAACTATCATGCAGACAGAGCAAAAAGGTTATTACTTCATTATTTTGATCTTTCATTAGATTTCACACCAAGCCGAGACAATGAAGCAGAAATAGAAGATATTGTTGATTGTATAATAGATGCAGTATTATATGAGATAAAGGAGACAGAAAAATGAGAACAGAAGAATCTAAAAAAAGATCACATATGAAGCGACATATAAAATCAAAACTTGAAGAACTAAGAGGCACATCTTTTATAAAAATAAATCATGATGGAACATTTATTGAAACGGCAAAAGTAAAAAATGTTGGATCAAAATATGTGTACTTTGAAAAATTTTCAAGAGTTGACAAAACAGGCAGTTGCAGATTTTATTCGATTCAAAATGGAGATAAAAAGGCAGAAATTGAAACATTTTTTGATCAGTTTATTTTAAGGGATGTTGGTTCTGCCAATTTTTGGGATGAGTTGCCGGAAATTGTAAAGCACTGCAGACATGAAACCACAACAAGGTATCTTGGAAACTGCTATAAAGAAATAATTTGCTATAAGTGTAATTACAGATACACTGTTGACTCATCAGGATAGGAGGATAAAATGAGAATAGAAGAACAAATTGAAAGCTGTGAAAATTTAATTGAGTATTACAGGGACATGCAACAATATCATTACATGCACAAGTTTATGCAGATTAAACAAAACCTTCTTGAGGTGCTTGAGATAAAAAATACCAGATTAAAAACGGAGGAAATAATAAAATGAAAAAGATTTACATCTGTGATAAATGCGGTCACATTATAACATTGCACACAGATAGAGAAAGTTTAAAAGATGGATTAAAAATAAAAAAATGTACAAAATGCAAATCAAAAGTAAAGGAGCACAAGGATGACAAATAAAAATAAAAAATACGGTTACAAAATGCACTGGATAATTACCAGTAAAGAAGATAAGCACATACATGAGGAAATATCAAAAGAGGTTGAAAGAATAAAAAAAATCTCACCTTACAAATGGCTGAAAATAGCATCCAGAATTTATTTGAAGGCATTGAGAAAAACAGACAGGGCTGAAATAGAACAAATAATGGAGGATATTAAATGAGCAGATATTACAAGCATTATCAAATAATAATACCTCATGAAGAACAGCACTTGCTTGAAGAAATAAAAAACCATACTGATACAATTAAGGCAAGAACAGATGTAAAATGGAAAATGATTGCAGCAAGAATTTACCTTGATGCACTTAAAAAAATCAGCAGACTGCCTGCAGGTGATTTTAAAAATCGCTTGCAAGAATTGTTGAACGATATAAAATAAAAAACAAAGGAGACAAAATGAAAACGGATGAAAAGCTTTATATTAAATCGGATGATGTAGAAAAAGTTGTTGCTGATTATTTTGACAGCAATGCAATAAAAGTTGAACAGCAACAAATCAGACGAGTAAACATTAAAGGGAACAGAATTTATGCACAGGTTGATGGTGATGGAAATATAAAATATGCACCATCACACACAACAGTAATACACACACAGAGCAAAATGCCACAGGGAATTTTGATCTGGTATGCAAACAACGGTGCTGAATATTGCAGATGGTTTTTAGACAGGTCAGCAGATTATGGAAAATATCTTCATGCAGTTTATGCAAGATTGTTCAAAGGAGAAAAATATCCATTTGACATAAACCTGATTGAAGAAGACCTGAAAGAATTTTGCTGGAAAAATGACATGGATTACAATGATGTTGCACGGTGGTACAAAAAAGAAAACAGGGATATAAGAAAAGATGTTTATGGCTTTTTACATTGGGTAAAAGAAAAAGAAGTTAAGCCTCTTGCAATTGAGGTTCCACTTTTTACATCAGAATATGCAGGAGTTATTGACCTTGTTTGTGAATTAACATGGAGAAAAAAACGGATAAAGGCAATTGTTGATTTCAAGAGTACATTAAAGGTAATTGATAATTATGATGATTATGCTGTTCAATTATATTCACAGAAAAAACTTGTGGAGCAAATTCTGCAGATACCAATTGACATGCTTTTTAATTTTGCACCAAGAAATTTTAGACTGCCTGTTGGTGAATCTGTCAAGCCTTATGAGTTCAAAAATCAAACAGAAAATCCTGTTGCCTTTAAATGGGATCATTACCTTGCAATGTATCAAGCAGATATGCCTGAAATAGAATTGCAAAAAACAAACTTCACATCTATTGATGTGTCACTTGAAACAAGCCTTGATGAAGTTACAGAAGATGAAAACCTTGAGGACTTTATATTAGACGGAACAAAGGGGGAATTTTAATGAGCAGAATAAAAAGAGATACTGAAAAAAAAGGACTTTCAAGAATCGGCAAGATAAAAGTTGGCATGAAAAATAAAGATGGCATTCCAATGTCACTGGATTATTTCAGAGCAGATGCACAGCCAATTTATACAGATGCTTTTCATGAGGCATATGGAGACAAGCCGACAAGACTTGAAATAGTATTTATTTCTGACAATACAGATGACAGTTGTATTGAAAGATGGGAGCTAAGAAAACAAGGGCGTCTATGGGGATATAGCAATAATTCAGATTATTACCTGTATGACAAAACTATTGATGGATTTAAACTATTGCAGCCAGAAAATGAGGAAGATTTTAGAAATATGACTGCAGAAAAAATTCAGTCAAAATGGAAAGTGTCCTTAACATTAAATTTCATATTGCCCAAACTGAAAGGGTTCATCGGGTTCTGGTCTTTTACGACTCATGGAGAATCAAGCAGCATACCTGAAATAGTAAGCACCTTTGATTTCGTACTGGAACAGTTTGGAAGAGTTAAAATGGTTCCTTTTGATCTGACAGTCGAAAAAATAACATCACAGAAGCCTGATTCAAAAAATGTATACCCGGTTGTCAAACTTATACCAAATATTTCAGCACAAAATGTTGAAACAATTAAACAACTTATGGAGGGAGATGTCAATGGAATTAAGGCAATTGAGGCACCAGTTGAGACAGACATTATTGATTAAATACTGGTTAACAAAAGACCCGGAAATAATATTTTTATTGATGAGGGTGTAACTATGGCGGCATAGACGAAGGAGGAAATGATGAGAAGAGAAGATTGTAGAAGAGATTGTGTTGGGCCATATTGCGAAGGATGTAGAAAATTTGTTCCTCTTTCGTCTGATGTCGTGTTAGACGAAGTGAGAGCCTTTTTAGAAAAAAGCAGGAAAGAACATTACTACTGTGATGACTGTTGGTATACATGTCCGAAACACCAAGAAGGCTCATGTAACGAGAACTATAGCGAAGATGAATGTATTTGTGGTGCAGATGAATATAATGCAGAACTGGATATTATATTGAAGAAGTTGGAGAGCATTTAGCCTAACATAATGAGCATATCTGCTTTTTTAATTGCTGATATGCTCTGTTAGCTGAAGTTCTCAGCCATTACATTGGAGGTTTTAAATGGACAGAGATATAGAAATAATAAAAATTCATAACGAGTTAACAGACTGTTTAAAAGTTTCCGTTAAGATAGATCACAATGAGGTTTTAAATGTTGTGGTACAAGATTTGATTAAAAAAAGAAACTCTCCATCAAATAAAGTTCGTGATTCCTTTGATGATGTGTTGCGATATTATTTGGGGGAGGAAGATTTTTTTAAATATGTTTTGGACGGAGAAAAGGTTGGCTGAGAATTTAAGCTAACAGGTATTATATGCAACTTTTTACGCATATTATTATGTTATAAAAGAATGTATGTATTTTCAGGAGACAAGCCCCCGGCAGGGTGTAGGGTTGGAGCCGGGGGCTCAGAAAAACTTAATTACAATGGATTAAGTGAAATATACCAACCCTGCATAAAATGTCAATTAAAAAAAGGGGTAAGTTATGAAAAAACCAATGAAAGGATTTGAAGATTTTTATGAGGTTTATAATGATGGCAGGATTTACTCAAAAATAAGCAAAAAGTTTTTATCACATGTGGCACATACAGGTGGCTACAAACGAGTAAAATTAAAGGATAATAAAATGTATTATGTTCACCGTTTGGTTTCTGAAACATTCCATGGTGAAATCCCTGCCGGTTATGAAATAAATCACAAAAATTTGGATAAAGCTGACAATCATATTGACAACCTTGAGCAGATAACACACAAGGAAAATCAGCAACATGCAAGTAAAAATGGCAGATGGAAAGGCCACAAACCGCCAACAAGATATGGCACAGAATTGCACAACTCAAAACTTTTAAACTGGCATATAATTTTCATCAGAGAAGTATACAAAAGAAACCTTTTAAGTCAATTGGAAATGGCAAAAATATTTGGAGTAACAAGACAAACAATTAACAGAATAATAAACAAAAAAACATGGAAACATATTTAATTTTTTTTAAAAAAGTTGTTTACATTTTTTTAAGTCAATTATATGTTTACTTATTAACTAAAAGGTTATCTTTTGGCATTGCCCCTTCCGGGAAAACCGGACGTTTAGACCACAGGGGCAGAAAAAATGAAGTCATATAAAAACCATTGTGGGAGCTGGTCTTCTATATGACTTTCTTATTAAGAAACCCCCTTGAAAATGCTCCCACATTTAGAGGGGGTTTCTTATTTTAAAGGAGAATAAAATGAAATGGTTTAAGCACGAGTCAAACAGTATACATGAAGCAAAAATTGAAAAACTTATTCAGAAACATGGAGTTGAAGGTTATGGTTTATACTATGCCTGCATAGAATTGATTGCACAAAGATTATCCAGTGATAACATAGATTTTGAATTACATCATGATGCAGAAACACTTGCCGTAAAATTTAAAATTGATACGTTAAAGGTTGAAGAAATAATGAAATTTTGCATTAAAGAGGGTCTGTTTCAGTGCAATATTGATACTAATAAAATATTCTGTTTAAGACTTTTGGAGATGCTTGATATATCAACAAGCAATAATCCTGAGATAAAAAAAATAAAAGATGATCCCAACTATAAGAAACTATTAGATTCTAATAGTAGATTAGATAAGATTAGATTAGATGAGAATAGAGAAGATAAGAAAAAAGAAAAAAAGAAAAAGACACCTTCCCTCTTTGAAATTAAAGAATACATTGAACAAAATAGTATTGATTTAGATGCAGAAGAATTTTATAATAAAAATGAGGCAATTGGATGGGTTACAGGTAAAAATAAAATCCCAATTAAAAGCTGGAAACATCTTGTTAGAACTTGGGAGAAAAATGCAAAAAAATGGAGGGATGAAAAAGGGGACAATATTACCGCAGAAAATTTAAAAGAAAAATGGAGAAAGGAGAGAAACGAAAATGCAAAAACTGTTTAATTTAGATGATTTTTTTAGTGAGCTTGGAGAATTATATAATAAGGAGCCTAAAAATGCCTATGTAAATAGAATATCAAAGCTGTTTAAAAATGTGAGTAATAATAAACTTGATGCTATTTTTGATACTGTTACTGAATTACATGAGGCATCAACTACACTTCCAACAGTAAATGAAATGAGAAAAGCTATTGAGATTAACAGTAAAACACAATACCTTGGAACAAGTACTCAGGCAAGACTTTCAAATACTGACAATTGTCCTCTGGACAAAATAATAGAAAAATTAAAATTATTAAAAAAGAAAGACAATACAAAATTAAAATGGCAAGAAATAGACTTTTTGTGTGATTGGGATTTACTCTGGTATTGTTACAGCTTTTTACAGGATAAGGAGTGGGAAGATAAAAAAATATACGAATATTTGCAGCCTTTATTGCCAAGAATTATTGCAGGTGAAAATGTGTTAAAATCAAACAGGGAAGATGAAGTTGATTTAATTAGGTCCGGAAAAACTGTATCGTTTCAGGAAATAAAAGATCAGATTGAAGGGGGTATCAGATAATGAATTTTAAGACAGGTGATATTGTAGAGGTAAAAGAATGAAAAAGATTTATGCTGAATATATAGAAGAAAGTTTTTCCTGTGATGGTGGACACGGTTTTTCTTTTCGATGTCCTGAGTGTAAAATCATGATGCAAGTTGCAGAGTCGCCATGGTGGGACACTACTTGTGAATGTGGCTATAAATGGAGGCTAAGAATAGAGGGAGTGAAAGAATGAAAAGACTTGAACTGACAGCAAAAATAAAAACTAATAATGGAAAAGATATAATTGAATATCACGACAAAGATTTTAAAGAAAAAATTGATAATTGGAAATCAAAAAATTCAGGTTCAACAGTTGTTATCACTTTTGAAGCTCAAGATATAAAACGCCATGGACAATTCAAGTATTATTGGGGGTATCTACTTCCTGATTGTGCATTCTTGGCAGGTGAAAATGATCAACAATATTATCACAGATATTTCCTAAAAAAAAGACACCTATTTAATCCGGTTGAAACATTTATGGAAATCCCTGCCAGATACAGAGAAAAATGTGTTGTTTACACTGAAATAAGACCTGTATTTGATGCAGATGGTGAACCTGTAATGCTGGCAAGTGGGGAAGTTGAATTGAAGGAAAAAATTGTTGGATATGCACCAAGTCTTGCAGACATAAGCAATGAAGAAAGAGGTGAGTTTATTAAAAAAGTTGAAATGGAATTTTTTACAGATCAGCAGGGACATATTGGAGTACGAACTGAAAATCAAAATGATTTACAGCACCAGCAGACACAGGCAAAAAAATACAGGGATCAGGGATTTGGACAAGACCCCGGACAGGCAAGTCTCTTTGGTGAAGAAGTAAATAATGTTGATGAGTTTAAAAATCAGCATACATGGGATGAAGTTTGAATAATAAAAAATATATCAGATTTAACAATGGCAAAATTACAAATGTCTTTTGCCCTGAATGCAACAAATTAACACTTGAAAGAAAATGGAACTGTATTACATTATATATAATATGCAGAGAATGCAATTATAAAATTACAGTAGGTGAAATGGTATATTATGATGAACGTCTTGGAATCAGACATAAAAAGTCAAATAAAGGATTATCTTGATTATACAGGGTGGACACATTTTCCTCTATCTGAAAGCATGTATGGAACAAAGGGTGTTCCGGACAGGGTGGCAATTAAAAACGGTGTTATTATATGGCTTGAAATAAAACGAAATGGTAACAAACAATCAAAAGGGCAAATTGAATTTCAGGAAATGATGGAAGATGCAGGTGGTAATTATTGCCTTGCATATAGTGTTGAAGATTTGGATGATTATATATATGAGTTAACTGGTGAAAAAAATTTACTTTTTTCTTAATATTTTATAAAAAGTTGTTGACAAATCTATAAAGAATAAGTATATTTAATTTAACAAAAGATAAAGGAGACAAAAACAATGGAAAAACTTTATGAGGCAATTAAACAGCACAGTGAGCTTGAAGATGAAAGCATTATTGATGCTGGAAATCATGGAGCAGATGCAGGTTGGAGCGGTTTCACTTATAATTCAGACTGTATTGAGTTTTATGATAAAAACGAAGATTTAATACATGATTTTATAGTTGATCAAGCAGAAGGACTTGGTTATAAAAACTGGATGGAAATGTTTTCAAACTTTGTAAGAGCAGATATGCTTGACATGAAAGAAGGCTGGAAAGTTCTGGCAGCTTGGTTTGTTCTTGAAGAAATTGGAAGATGGCTTGATTACGAAAAGAATTACAAATAGCCTTTATCTTGCCGGGGGATCCTCACAGAGGTGAACCCGGCATAATAATAAATGGAGACAAAAAAATGAAAGATATAGTTTACTCAGAAAAATTTGATGAAGACATAATAATAGAAATTACTCACTACAAACCCGGCAGACCTGCACCAGCATGTAGTAATCCGAGTTCACCAGCATACAGTGACCCCGGTGATGATGTTGAAGTTGAATTTAAGATGTTTTTAATGGATGATGATGGTGAAATAATAAGGGAAATAAATGATGATGAAATGGATTATGATCAATGGTTAAAAATATGGGAAAGAGTTGAAGCAAGAGCGTCTATGGCATTTGAAGAAGGAATTGACCCGATTGAATCAGATTGTTGGGGATATGAATTATGATAAAAAAATTCTTATTAAAAATAATTGATAAAGAAACACTTAAAAATGATGTCTTGTTTGAAATACGCAAAAAGGAACAAGAAAAGGCAGAGTCAAGAAATTATAAGGAGCTTGCAAAATTAAAAAAAGAATCTATTGAGCAAAACAACATTCTTGAGGATAAATTAAAAAAACATTTCAGAAAAAGACTTTCAAAAATGGACAAGAAATACAGAAAGGAAATCAATTTTTTGAGAGATGAGATTAAGAAAAAAGATTTATACATTAAAGATATGAACTCAACACACTTGAGAGTTGTAGAGCTTGAGTCAATGCTTCATGCAATATCTGAGGAAATATATGTTGAAGCACAGGCAGAAAAATTCAGGCAAGCTGCATATTTCCAGAGGAAAGGAAAACATTTAAACAGTCTTGAACATTATGAAAGAAAACTTGAAGGGCTTGGTAAAAAAATATTAAAAATAAAAGATAAGCATGAGGTGGTAACATGAGACAATTCAGTGTTGTTATAATTGCCGGTTTGCTTTTTGTTGTCTTTTGGGTTCTGATCCTTTTTACTATTGTTTTTTGGAGTTGTTGATGAATCTGCAGGAATTAAGATATAATATATTTTCAAGAGATTTTTTCACCTGTCAAAAATGCGGTGCAACAGGACATGAAAAACTTTCAATGGCTCATAGAATAAAATCAGGAAAGCAATCTCAAAATTATATAATACAGTTTATATATGATGAATATGATGTTATGATTAACAAAAAACAGGCTGATGAAATACTGTATAATGAAAAGAATCTTGTAACAGCATGTAGGGGCAACTGCAATGATTCATTTAATATATTTTATAAACAGGAACAAAGGGACTTTTTAATAAAAAAAATTTGGAATGGATTAAAGGAGACAAAATGAAAAATTTAATTATTATTTTTGTTGCACTATCTTTTTTTGGGTGTGAATTTCAAGATCAACCTGATAGCATGATAAAAGAGAATAGATCAGCAACAATAAATTATTGGGATTGGAACGGTTTGAATGACATTTCTGCTCAAAGAGATGGAACTGAAATCAAGGTTCTGATAATGGGTGACAGCACCATGGAAATCGGTGATACATGGGATTATTTGCCTACTGATTGGACAGTAATAAATGTTGCCAAAGGCACTACTTCATCAGTCGGTGTTTACAATCGAAGGCATTTTATTTCTGAACAGTTGCCGGATTATATAGTTCTTGGTGTTGGTATGAATGATTGTCTGCTTGATTATGATCTCAATTCATTTGTTGTTTATTATTCAGCTATTTTACAAGAGGCTGAGGACAATGGAATACCTGTATTATGTATTCAAATATCTGACCCATGGGGAGTTGCTTACCCGGAAAGTTTGTACAGAAATATACTTATAATTAACATGCTACAAGGCAGACCAGATGCACACTATATACATGTTGGTGCTACAATTTGGAATATGGACGGATCACTGATCCACTTTAAACCGGAGTTTTATGAGGATATTTCTATTTTGATTGAAAATAAAATCAATGAAATAGAGGGGGGAGAATAAAATGAGATTAGCAATTATGGCGATAGTATTGCTTTTAGTTTATGGATTTCAGCTTAGTGACAATATCCCGGTTGGCATCAGTATTTCATATTACTTAAACATGATATTTGGTGCTTTATTGGATATTGTTGATGCAAGCAGAAAATTAAATAAAAACAAAGGAGACAAAAATGGAACTATACACTGATGTCAAATGCCCAAAATGTAAAAGCATAAATGGTTACTTCATGGATAGAAATAGTCTTGAAAAAAAGAAA
>Ga0272443_10000892_pt1 | contig 49107 bp, 38 predicted proteins | sample SSMAcet12_FD_193581 | JGI IMG/M metagenome (GOLD analysis project Ga0272443, IMG submission 193581) | Marine sediment archaeal communities from Little Sippewissett salt marsh, Falmouth, MA, United States - SSM-Acet-12 | ecosystem: Environmental > Aquatic > Marine > Wetlands > Sediment ...
TCCCCGAACCGTCCCATGGGGGTGTGGTCTATAATAGTCTTTCCGCGAGGGGTAAGATCACCGGTTTTTTCCTCGGTCAGCAGGAAGCGGTTCTGTTCGGTCAGGAAGAAGCCCGGAGCGATGGCGTTGACACGGATATTCGGGGAGTGCCGCTGGGCCATGTAAGTGGAGAGCCATTGGGTGAAGTTGGAAATGGCAGCCTTGGCGGCCGAGTAGGCAGCGATGTTGGTCAGGGGGCGCAGGGCATTCATAGAAGAAATATTAATTATGATCCCAGTGCCCTTATCGGCCATGTGCCGGCCGATTATCTGGCTGGGGAGCATGGTGCCGATGCAATTTAAATCAAAGACATCACGCAGAGCCTTGTCAGGCATCTCGAAGAAGGTTTTGGGTGGAGAACAGGTCGCTTCTTTTTTATTGCCGCCGGCACCGTTGATCAGGACGTCGATATGGCCCATGCTCTCCAGGGCGCAGGCGAAGGCATCCTGGACTTCATTTTTATCGAGGACATTTATCCGGACAGGAAGGGCAAAACCACCTTCGGTTTCGATTTGTTTACAAAGTTCGTTGGCCCGCATGTCGTCATAATCGGCCACGCAAACCTTGGCACCACGGAGGGCGAGTTGCCGAGCCATCTCACCACATAAGACACCGGCGCCTCCGGTTATCAGGACCGTCTTATCCTTTACGTCAAATATATCTTTCATTTAAATGTGTTCTCCTAATAGATGAAGAAGTAATCTTAGAGTGCCTTAAATAAATTTTGGTAGCTTTTTGTCCAGTGGTTTTCGGTCAAACCGCATGAAGACGGGCAGTCCGTCAACAGCCACTTTTATGGGTGCCTCACCTTGTACCAAGGGGCAAACATAATCGCGCATCGCCTGGGTGATGTGATTACCCTTTTTATTGATATATTCAGAGGGCATCATTTTTTCGCCGTTGGCGACATCGTAAAGAGGGGCCAAGCCTGTTGAACATTTGTAGGGCTCATTCGATTCGCGAATGAGGGTGACCATTTTGCCGTTTTCGCCGGCGAGGGCGGCTTCCACCGCTTTTTGGCCGCACAAATAGGCCTCATCTACATCCGTTCGGGAAGCAAAATGCATGGCGCTACGCTGGTTGGTGCCGAGTTTATTAAAACGTGCTTTAATACCCGCTTCTTTTTCGACCACTTCCTTGAGGACCTCGGCAACGCCGCCGAGCTGTTGATGGCCGAAGCTGTCCTTGGCAAAAGCGCCGGCGTCGGCGGTGATGTAGGTGCCGTCTTCATTTTTGAGTCCCTCCCCGGCGACAATAAATACCCTGCCAAACTTTTTAAGTACTTCCTTTACATCTGAGACGAACTTTTCCAGAGTAAAGGCTACTTCGGGGACGTAAACCAGATGGGGCGCATCTTCTTCAACCCGTGCGGCCAGGCCTGCCGCGGCTGCTATCCAACCGGCGTTGCGGCCCATTACTTCCAGTATCGTGCAAGTGTCGGTGGTATAAAGGGCCTCGGTATCCTTGCCAGCCTCCATGGCACAGGTGGCTACATATTTGGCGACACTGCCATAGCCGGGACAATGATCGGTGTAGGCCAAATCATTATCGATGGTCTTGGGAACCCCCATACATACCAGCTCATATCCGCTGTCCGAAGCAAGTTTGTTCACCTTGTCGGCGGTGTCCATGGAATCATTGCCGCCGGCATAAAAGAAATAGTGAATATTGTGAGCCTTGAAGACATCCAAAATACGTTGGTAATCCGCACGGTTTTCCTCTAGGGACTTGAGTTTGTAGCGACAGGAACCGATAGCAGCGGCCGGGGTTTGCTTTAGGGCATCGATTGTCTCGGAACTTTCGGCCGTAATGTCGAATAAATCTTCTGTCAACACACCCAAAATACCATTGGTAGCGCCCAAGACCCTGTCAATTTTTCCCGATTTCATGGCAGTCTGAATTACACCACAAGCACTGGCATTGATAACTGCGGTGGGTCCTCCTGACTGGGCTACTATAGCGTTGGGTTTTTGCTTCATATTATTGCCTCCTTGGTGTTGGCGTTTTGGTTTTTCGGAGCTTTTTGTTGATGTAACAATATAAATAACAAGTATTTATGAGGTCTGCATGTCTTGGCTTGCGTCTAAAATTAGAATTATGTTACCACACTAGATGCCGGTCGGCAAATGATTTCATGAATAAGCAGACGAGAAAGGGCAATATGCTAAGAAAATGACCGAGATAGAAAAAATAAATGAGCCGGCGGACGGCGATACATCGGTCGGGTTAAGAGGTGAGGTGCCGCCACACCGGCTGCATTTAATTATAGGTGTGCTGAAATGTATTGGGCAATAAATTAGAATTTTTTTTTACCCAATTTTTTGGTCCAATAAATTACGGGTTCCGGAGCCAAAAACTGCCGGTCTATAGTGGATGACTAATATGGGCTTAATCAGCAGGTGAGTTCAATGGTAATGATTTTTTTAGGGCCAAGTTTTACTGATACATTATTGTCTTTCAGGGGTAGTTGCTCTTTTCTCTGCTCATTCATGTTGGTCAGCCAGGCTTGGTTGATCTGGAGATGTAAGGTGATTTTGGCGTCAATCTCCCGGGAGGTCGGATTGAACAATCGCATAATCAAAGTGTCGCGGTGTTCGCATTTTTTAAGAGCACTGAGAATGGTATCGGAAGGTGTGATTTCCAATAGAGCAAGTTCTTTGGGCAGGTTGCCGCCTCCGGAGCCAGCCTGAGCTGTTTCCAAGGGCAGGTTAAATTTCTCAGCTTCCTGATAAAGCCCACCTTCCTGCCAGGTGCCGGTGTGAGGGAGAATGGCATAGCGCCATTCATTTGTGCCGAGAGATTGTGATAGTTTCATCCAGGGGTATACGTCCCATTGATCGATGACGGGTGACTGCATGGCGGTAAACCCGCGGAATAAGGTAATACAAAGGGTTCTCTTTTCGTCGTCAACCGCTTCGTATTCTCTAATACCGTCGTTTAGGATAGCCAATCCCACCTTTTGGTCACTTATGTCGACGAATCGATGCATAGGATATTGGGGATTGGGTTTATTATAGTATAAGCTGTCAGGGGTGCGAACTATGGGACGCTCGATGACATCAAAGGCAGCCTCGGCGGCGGAAACAGAGGCGTTCAGGCCGGTGGGGAAACAGGCGCGCAGGCGATGCTGTTCTGCCGGATTATCCACTTTCGAAGATATGTCGAGCCAACGTTGCCCTTTACGCAGAGTTAGAATTGATTCTACGGGCATGGGCACGGTTTTTTCACTACGACGGTAACTACCCTGCTGTCCTTCGAGATTAACGGGGACATTGAGCAGGTGTTTAACCCGGTAGCGAATCAGATATTCACTGGATTCGAGTTGCTCGATAGTGGGCTCAGTGCCGAGGGTGGTAATAACTTTGTCCTGTTCGGGGGCCATGTGAATCCAGGCATGTCCGGATTCGCCACCATCTTCAAAATAGTGCTGATTGGCAAACTCGACACCGGTTATTTTGTCCAAGATGTTCAGGCTGCCGTCTTTGTTGATCAGGATTCTCAGGTATTCATTTTCCATGGTGGCAGTGGATTGAGGGGCATTTAATTGAATGTCTAATTTGCCCAGGTCTGATTTCTGGCGTTTCACTGAATAGGTTTTGTAACCGAAAGCAGGGATGTCTATAAATTCCGCATGGAGCTGTACCCGTTGGGAACGCAGTTGTAAGGATATGTCCTGCAGATTCCTTACCAGAGTACCATATGGGGTGCGATTTACTTCGACATGGGGGATCATTGTGCCTGCTTGATCATAGAGGGCAAAGCCCTGGTAACCGGATTTGTCCGGCAGATCGACGGTTAGAGTTACCACGTCTGTACGTGGGTAGGGACAGGGATTAAAAACAGTAATTACGGCTTCCTGAGGATCGACGTCATTATTGTCAATCTGTTTCTGGATGGCGGCTAAAGACCTCCTGGTTACTCCCTGGGCGATTATCTCGGCCTGATCGAAACGATGCATCATGTCTTTTTCCATCTGATCGATGCCGGCACCACAAATATCATCATGAGGATGGTTCTGGAGCAGGTATCGCCAGGCCAGATCGAGAGCAGATTTCATATATTCGCCGCCGAGGATCCAGCCCAAGGAGGCAAAGGGTTCGGCCCAGCGCTGTAAAACAGTTTCGACCTGAGCATTGCGGCGTTTTATTTTGGTGCGGCTGGAAATCACATCTCCCATCAGATGGGTCCATTTGCCGGTGGCGCCGGGATCTCTGCTTTCACCTTTGATAACATAGGGATCGCGCAGCTCTTTCATCATTTGCTTCATGAAATTTTCCATAGAATCCTGGCAGATTTCAGAGCCCAGTGATTTTACTATTGGTTTGCAGGCTTCAATTAGTTCGGTTTCACGGGGATCGGGTGAAGAGCAGTCGAAGCCCTGCATGCAGGCGATATGACTGGTACTAAAATGCTCGCTCTCGTCAGCTATTAATTTTTTAAGCTGTTGGGGTAGAATCTGCGTATTAAAGGGAGCTTTTTCAGGGACCAGCGGATAATAGTGATCGTGGGGATGGTGTTCGTTATTGAGCCGGAAAGGTAAGGCGCCGCGATCCCAGTCATACCACCACTCGTCACGACTCATGCCAAAGCGAGCCATGCGATATATATAAAAGTAGTAACTAAAGCGGGACAAGGCGCCAAAACGACAGCCGGTAAGACGTGAACCGTCGGGGCCTTCCAAAACAAACTCCGATTTGGGGGTGTTGATGCCGCGATAAAATATTATGGTGTCGATATCAAAGCCGCGGTAAATTTGCGGCATCTGTGAGGTTTGTCCGTAGGAAAAGGGAGTATAACCGACCTTGTTTACCTTGCCCCATTTCTGAGCCAGACGATGGCCTATCACCAGGTTTCTAACCAGAGACTCGCCATTGACAATATATTCTTCGGGCAGGGAATACCAGGGGCCGACAATGAGTCTGCCGGCTTGAATATGTTTTTTGACCAGGTCTTCTTTTTCCGGTCGTAAGTCGAGATAGTCCTCCACAGCCATAGTCTGGGAGTCCAGCAGGAAAGAATGATAACTTTTGTCAGTTTCCAGTAAATCGAGCAGATTGTCCATAAATTCCAGAAGTAAAAGGCGAGTTTCCTGAAAGGGATAGACCCAATCACGGTCCCAATGGGTGTTGGATATAATATGAATCTTGTAGTTTTGGGGGGTATCCGATTTATTACTCATCATAACACCGTGTTTCCTTCTCGATTAAAACGCATTTTATCGTTTACAAATGCATTCGGTTATCTATAATCCCTACAATACAATGCACGTAGCGCTATTATACAAACTTTAAGCAGGTGAGAAATTATCCAAAGGTTAGCCCATTATCAATAAAAAAATGGATTGGAATAATATGAAACCAGGGTGCGTAGGGGTAGTCAATAATGAGAAAGGGGCACTTAATCTATGAAGTTGGATTGGCTGGATATTACGACTTTAGTGGTATATCTGGGCGGCATGGCCCTGATGGGAGTATATTTTGCCCGGAAGAATAAGAATACAGAAGAATATTTCGTAGGGGGCCGTGCCTTTAAGGGATGGGTGATCGGATTGAGTTTGGTGGGTACCTCGATCAGTTCGGTGACTTTTTTGGCTTTTCCGGCCGATGCGTTCAAGACTTCCTGGGTGCGCTTTCCAATTAATTTTGCGTTATTGGGATGTGTGTTTATTGCGGCTTACGTGTTTTTGCCCTTTTTCCGCCGGGGAAAGATTACATCGGCCTATCAATATCTGGAAGGCAGATTTGGTCCATCTATCCGGGTGTATGCATCCTCGGCCTTTATAATCGCACAACTGATTCGGGTAAGTGTGGTTCTATATCTGTTTGCTATAGTGATTCAAAATATGACTGATTTAAACCCTACCGTGTGCATTCTCATAGGCGGGGGTTTTGTAGCTTTATATACGATACTGGGGGGTATCGATGCGGTGATCTGGACGGATGTGATCCAGACAATCGTACTAGTGGTGGGAGGAGTTGTTGCCTTGGCTTTTATTGTATATAAGCTACCTGGAGGCTTGGAACAAATATTTTCGGTGGCATCTGAAGATCATAAATTAGCTTTTGCAGAGTTGGCAGATGGAAAATTAAAACCAATTTCCTGGGGTCTCTCTTTACAGAAAAAAACGGTATTGATGATGCTGTTGGTGGGTTTTAGCAGCTTTCTCTATGAATATAGCGGCAATCAGAATGTTATTCAGAGATATTGTGCTTCGAAAAGTGCTCATGAAGCTAGAAAAGCTATTTTTGTCTGTGCCTTTTCCAGTGTGCCGATCTGGGCTTTTTTTATGTTTCTGGGGACGAGCCTTTATGTGTTTTTCAAGGTGTTTCCCACACCTCAAACCACGGAAATTTTGGCCGGAACGCGTGATGCAGAGCAGGTGCTGCCCTTCTTTATCATAAACTATATGCCACCGGGTTTAACCGGTCTGTTGATAGCAGCGGCCCTGGCGGCAGCGATGTCCTCTCTGGACTCCAGTATCAACGCGATCTCCGCTGTGGGAGTGGTGGATATTTACCAGCGGCATCTGGTCAAGGGACGCGATGATGCTCATTATTTGTGGGTAGCACGCCTAATAGCCTGCGTGGCCGGGGTATTTATGATTGGCGGCGCGATTGTCCTTGCGTATAGTGACTCTAATACTATACAGGATACCATTACAATTCTAGCCTCGCTGGTGGCGGGAGGTGTTTTGGGAATGTACCTTTTGGGTTTCCTGACAAATAAAGGGGATGCCCGGGCGGTGTGGATCGGGATAATTTTTACAATCATATTTACTAGTTGGACCGTGCTTAATGATAGAGGATTACTACCGGACTTTTTGAGTGTAAAGTTTGATTTGTATTACACAGGGCTAATAGGAAATATTTTGATGTTTGCGATCGGTTTTCTGGCTGGGACGTTGTTGCCGGAAAGAAAAAGGGATTTGACGAATCTTACGGTATGGCACCAGGACGGGACACCTCTGGATTAAGGAATATATAGAATGTCGAAACCTAATATACCATTTGGCGTTTGGCCGGTCATGCTAACACCCTTTACCAGCTATAAGCAGATTGACTGGGAAGGTGTGGATCGGCTGACTGATTGGTATATCGCTTCGGGGGCAGCGGGGTTATTCGCCGTTTCCGGCTCAAGTGAGATGTATGAACTCAGTAATGAAGAGCGATTAAGTTTGGCCCAGCGGGTGGTTAAACGAGCCGCTGGAAAGGTTCCTGTAATCGCCGCAGGGACATTTGGGCGAACCCTGGATGATAAAATTGAACTGACCAAGCAGATGTCGCAAACGGGTGTTGAGGCGGTGGTTTGTATTGTCAGCAAGTTGGCGCAAGAAAATCAGCCGGACGCAGAATGGCGGGCTAACGTCGAAAAGTTTTTGGAAAAAACCGACGATATCTCCCTGGGGCTATATGAATGTCCGGCCCCATATCATCGGGTTTTGACGCCGGAGCAAACAGGGTGGCTGGGATCTACGGGCCGATTTTTAATTTTGAAAGAAACATCCGAAAATAGTAATTTGATCAAGGAAAAGATCGCCCAAACAAAGGGTAGTAATCTGCAGATTTATAATGCCTGCACCGCAACATTGCTGGAGAGTCTGCGGGTAGGCGGCCAGGGTTATTCCGGGATCGCGGGAAATTTGTATCCGGAGCTATTCGTGTGGCTGTGCCAGCATTTTCAGGACCAGCCGGACCGAGCAGAGCGATTAAGCCAATTTTTAACCGCCAGCGAGGATATTGTAGGATATAAATATCCTGCCTGTGCCAAAGCGTATCTAAATCTTCTGGGATTGCCGTTTACGACCACCTGTCGGGTGTGTGATCATAGCATTAACGGCGGTGAAATGGAAACGCTGCAAGCATTGAGGCAAGAGGTCGAGAATTGGCATAAAGATTTGGGGATACTGCTTAACCGCTGAAATAGATATAAACAGTCAGAATAATCAGTATCACTGCTAAGGTGGTTAGCACATCTATCTTGTTCCAACTGGCACGGGATTGCGCGCGGTCCTGTATAGATACGGTTGCATAGGTCAATCCCTGAATCTTTTCGTCCGACGGTTTTTGGGTCACATAACTTGTGACGATCATCACTATCACACATACTAAAAAGATGAGCAGACTGAAATACTGGAAATAGATCTTATTGATAATCCAGAAAAATGACCCTTCCGTATAACCGTTTTCGAATCCCGCCATTTTGAGACTGACAGGGGTGTCGATCGCCAATCTTATCAAGCCCAGGGCAAAGCCTGTAAGCAACGTTGCCAGGCAGCCTTTGGTATTGAGCCTTTTCATAAATACCCCCAGGAAAAACACCACGAAGATCGGCGGTGCGAGGTAGCCCTGCACACTTTGCAGATAGTGATATAATCCTTTCGAGCCCTGGATAACGGGTATCCAGATCAATCCGATCACGACCATAACAGCGGTAGCCACCCGACCAATCCATACGAGTCGTTGTTGAGTCGCCTGGGGACGGAACTTGGAATAAAGATCCATGGTAAACAGGGTAGAGGAGGCGTTAAACACCCCGGCCAGCGAACTCATCAGGGCCGCCAGGAGACCGGCAACCACAATTCCGCGGACACCGACCGGCAGTATGTGTTTTACCATCAGGGGAAAAGCGGCCTGTGCTTCATCAGCGATGGCCCGGCCTTGATCATCAACCAGGAAATTCAGGGCCTCGACGCTGCCGGATTTAGCCAAGGCGAAGCAGATCATTCCCGGAATGATAAAGATAAACACCGGGAGTAGCTTTAAGAACGAGGCGAAAATCGTACCGCGACGAGCTTCACGTTCATTTGGTGCACCCAACGCCCGCTGCACTATATATTGATCCGTGCACCAATACCACATCCCGATAATCGGTGCACAAAATAACATTCCCAGCCAGGGGTAATTGCCGTTGAAATACCAAGCTTGTTTGACGATTTGGTCCTGGGCGTTCTTGATTTCCACCGGCAACCAAGATCCCTCAACGCCGATGGGGACCAGCGGTTTCCAGAGATCAAACATATCCGAGCCCAGGATTTCACGCAAATGGTCCCAGCCGCCCAGTTTCATCAGGCCAAAGATGGTCACCAGCAGAGAGCCAAATATCAAAATTATTGTCTGGGCCGCTTCGGTATAAGCTACCGCGCGTAGTCCACCCAGAGCCGTATAAATACCCGTCAGGACAATCACGAGTATGGAACCAATCCAAAAACTGTCCAACGTCCACGGACCGATGGTCATTTGTAATTCCGGCAGAAGGGTGCTAAATACTATACCGCCGGCAAATATGCCCACGGCGATTTTAGTCAAGACATAGGCTACCAGGGAAATAACCGACAACATCCAGCGGGCAGTCGCGTTATAGCGCCGTTCCAGAAATTCCGGCATAGTAAATACCCTGGATCGCGCATAAAAAGGCACCATTACCCATCCCAGCACCAGGATGCACCAGGCGTGCAATTCATAATGGGCCATGGCTACTCCGTCGGTACAACCCGAGCCAGCCAAGCCTACGAGGTGCTCAGAGCCGATGTTGGAGGCAAAGATGGATGCCCCCACGATAAACCAACCCAGGTTACGACCGGCCAAGAAGTAGTCATCAGCAGTTTCTTTGCCCTTACTAATCACCCACCAGGCCAAGGCCAATAGAAATGCAAAATACACACCAACCACCAGCCAATCCCAACTGGTAAAGGCTGATTCTACAGTAGCCAGGGTAAAAGAGACGGTCTTAAGCAATACTTTTTTCCAACTCCAATAGAAGTTTAATCCGAGGTAAGGGGCCTATATTCTTCTGTTTTATGCCGGATAATTTCACCAACCATCATGTATATAACATCTTCAGCGATGTTTGTGGCGTGGTCAGCGATGCGCTCGAGGTGGCGGGAAGCGGACATTAAATGAATCAATGATTCGATTTGGTCCGGGTGCTGTCTGATACCTTTTTGAATGCGGATAAACATGTCCCGGTTAAGGGCGTCGACCTCATCATCGTCGGCGCACACCTTGTGAGCCAGGGAAGCATCCATTTCCACCAAGGCATCCAAACTTTCTTTCAGCATTGCCTTTGCCTTTTGAGCCATACCGACAAAATCCAGCGTAACAGAAATTTCAGGTTGATTGGCCAGGAAAACAGCCCGCTCGGCCAGATTTACCGCCAGATCACCTATCCGTTCCAAATCGTTATTGATTTTTAACGCGGCGATGATCAGGCGTAAGTCAATGGCCACCGGCTGATGCAAGGCCAGGACCTTCAGACAGTCCTCCTCTATTTCAACCTCCATTTGATCAATGTCAAGATCTTTTTCAATTACCTTGCGGGCCCGGGCCTCGTCCCGGTGTTCGACCGCCAAGGTAGCTTCGCGAACAGCCTCTTCCACCATGGCTCCCAGGGTGAGGATTTTCTTTTTTAAATTTTCTATCTCTCTGGACAGATGCTTTCCCATGTGTAATATCCTGTTAGGAATTTCAATATCTTCGATCGGGCTGAAAGCCAATTGTACAGGCATACACACCATCGTGGACGATAACCATACCGCTATCGTTTGTAGTCAATTTGGCTTTAGTATAACCGAACGAGTTTGACAATTCATTAATAATTTCTATTCTCTGCCAAGGGATAATTCGCACCATCAGGGCCCCTTCGCTGACATCCTGCGGGCTGTTTAACTCCTGACTGAAGTGATAACTTCGGCAGTGCAGGCGTATACAGGCATCATTGATTTCCAGCACGCATCCTATTAATAGGTGGTTGTGGGCGCCGGCGTAATCTTTGATGGTACGTATTTTCCAGATTTTATTTTCCTGTTTATCCATAGTTGTGTTATCCAAATCTTCCTGTGATATAATCTTCTGTTTGTTTCTTGATGGGGTTTGTGAATAGTTTACCTGTCTTGTCATACTCAATTAATTCCCCCAGGCAAAAGAAAGCCGTATATTCGCTGACCCGGGCCGCCTGCTGCATATTATGAGTTACAATGACAATGGTGTAATTTTGTTTCAGTTGAGTAATCAAATCTTCAATGCGTGCGGTTGCTAAAGGATCCAGAGCGGAGCAGGGTTCGTCCATAAGCAAAACTTTGGGACGGGTAGCCATAGCCCGAGCGATACACAAACGCTGCTGCTGTCCGCCGGACAGGGCCAGAGCGGATTTTTGCAAATCATCTTTTACTTCGTCCCAGAGAGCGGCTGAACGAAGACTTTCTTCGACCAGCGGGTCCAGACGAGAGCGGTTGCGAATGCCCTGAAGCAGGGGGCCGTAGGCGACATTGTCATAGATACTCTTGGCGAAGGGATTGGGCTTTTGAAACACCATGCCCACCTGTTGCCTTAGATTTACCAGGTTCGTACGTTTGTCATATACATTGTGATTATTGACGATTAACCGACCCTCTGCCCGGGTATGCGGGATGAGATCATTCATGCGATTGATACTACGTAGAAAGGTACTTTTACCACAGCCGCTGGGGCCGATGATGGCGGTGACGGTGCAGGGGAACATCTCCAGGGTAATATTCTTTACCCCGGTGGAATTTCCATAATAGAAACTGAAATCTTCCGCCGCGATCACATAGCAGTTGGGGCAGGAACGTGATAGCGTGTTTCCTGCCGAGTTCGTTTCTATTTCCGGTTGCACATTCACCGTGGTTTTTATCTGTATTTGTTCGACATTGGCATCGGATGTCTGTAACTGGGTCATCTGTTTGTCAACCTCTGGTTTTTTTTCAGCCATGAATTAACTTAACTTTCGCAGTTTTATATTACGCTTATTGTTGTTAAAGGGCCTAATATCCGTGTAACTTTTTGGAAGTCCGCGAGCGAATCCAGATAGCAAAGATGTTTAGACATAATATCAGGACAATTAGGGTCATGACCATTCCATATTGTTTGTGGGGCAGATTCATGCCTACGTTGTCACTGGTAGCTATCACATAGCTACCGATCGAAAGGGCAGGGGTTTGTTGAAGTAGTGACCTGGGTACTTCAGCAAAGGCCACCGCACCGGTAAACAGTATAGGAGCGGTCTCTCCCGCGGCGCGGCTGACGCTTAAGATTATTCCCGTAAGGATTCCCGGTGCTGCGGCCGGCAGGGTAACGGTCACAAAAGTCCGGAATCGTCCCGCTCCCAGGGCCAAAGAAGCTTCTTTATATGTTCGAGGTACCGAGCGGATGGCTTCTTCGCTGGCCCGGATGATGACGGGAAGTACCAAAAGGGCCAGGGTCAAAGAGGCAGTTAAAATACATTCTTTAGACGCCATGTGGAAACGAGGTAATACATACAAGACGAAAAACGCTAATCCGAACAGACCGAAGACGATACTGGGTACCCCCGCAAGTGTGTTGATACAAGTACGAATTACCCTGACAATGATGTTTTCCCCCGCGCATTCGATTAGATAGGCAGCGGAAATTATCCCCAGCGGGATTGCCACTAACATGGATATAAGAGTAATAAGCAGAGTACCAATAATTTCCGGTCCCACTCCTCCAAAATAGTATCCGGGTGGATGATCGTCGATGAAATATTGCCAATAGAAAGTGGGGTGTGGTTGCAGCATGACAGGAAGATTGTTTTGTACCTCGTCGAAGATGGATTCTAACTCAGTTCCTGCGAAAAGTGTTTTTCGTTCTAATTCTCTCCTGACCAGGGGTTTGTCCGGGGCTATTTGTATCCATTCTTCTTTCCATAGTAAGCGGTGCAGATATTTTTGGGCCAAGTCCCAGCGCGTGGCCCCATATTGAAACAGGGCTAGAGATGGGGTTGGTTCCCCCGGTAAAGGTCCGAACAGTTGTCTGAGTATTTCCTGGACCTCGTTAAGTGACTGGGCATATTGCTCCCGCCTAGTCAAATCGATGCTTTGAACAACTTTCTTATATTTTTGGGCCAGGACAAATAATTCTTCTAATAAGGTTCCCTTGAAATCAGAATTATCCTGCTGCTGAATGACAAAGTCCAGATTTTCCAAGACCTGGTTTTTGTTTTCACTTTCATAAGCATCGCAGAGTTTGTTACGAATCTTCTTGGCCTGGGATCGCAGAAGGGTATATTGTTCTGAAGGGGTATTTTGCTGACGGAGTTGGTCTCCGTAGTCTCGGTAAAATTTTCTGGCTCTTTTAATTAAGTGTTCGGTCTCAATGCCTCTTCGAAAGTGGTTAAGTGTGTCAAAAATGACTTGTCGAGATTTTTCAACTTCCGCGGATTCTGTTGTAATCTCATCGACGTCGCCACGGTTATACAGAGCCAACTGCATCTTGCGGAACTCCACCGTGCCCCGGAAAAACACTGCCGATCCTCCCCGTACCAACATGGGCCCCAAAATCAGGACCAGGGCAAGAACCATCAAAAGGATAGAGACAACGGCGGATCCGGTAAAAAACTTGTCCCAGAGCTGACGGATTAGAAGTCTCATACTAGTCACCCCCTCTTCCTTTTGCGCACCCTGGCCAGGAAATGCTCACTTAGCATATTTAAGCCAAAGGTGAATACCAGCAGAAAGAAACCTATCGCGAACAGGGCCTGATAATGGAGAGAACCTTTGGGGGTTTCTCCCATCTCCTGGGCAATGGTGGCGGTCATGGGTCTTACGCCGTCGGCCAGGTCCCACCAGGGGGAAGGTATTTGTGAGCTCATGCCCGCAGCCATCAAAACCACCATCGTTTCACCGATGGCCCTCATCATTCCCAGAATGACGGCGGCAATAATCCCACTATGGGCTTCCGGGATCACCACTTTGATTAAGGTTTCAGCACGTGTAGAACCCAGTCCGTAAGCCGCCTCCCGGATCTCACGGCCCACAGCCGAGAGAGAATCTTCTGCGACGCTGATAATAGTGGGCAGAGCCATCAGGGCCAGAATAATCCCTGCATTTAAGGCATTGGTTCCCTTGATAAAGTCCAAATTAACTTCCAGCCAGGGAGAAAATACCAATACGGCGAAAAAGCCGTATGCCACGGAGGGAATGGCCGCTAAGATTTCAATTATTGGTTTGACAACCTGCCGTAACTTAAAGGGAGCAATGTCACTGAGATATACGGCCGCCAATATCCCCAACGGAACAGCTATGATCAAAGCCACTATAGTTACATATCCTGTCCCGGCCATGATGGCGAGAATCCCAAATTCCGGGGGATCATGGGTCGGATACCAGCCGACACTGGTAAAAAATTCCTTTAAGTTATTCCCGGTTAAAAATTCTGTAGCTTCCCGGATTATAAAGATAAAGATCAATAAAACAGCGATTACCGATAAAAACGTAACCATAAAAAGAAAGATACGCCCGGCAGCATTAGATAGATATCCTTTCCAATCTTCCGAGGGAGTTAGCAAAAGCGGCCGAGTAAACTCAGCCGCTTTTGCCTTTGGAACGGGGTTGTTGGTGCTTAAAAGAGTCATGTAACAAATGGGACCTCTATATTAAATTGTTTGCCGGTTAGTAGTTCGTGACAGGAACAAATCCCTTGGATTCAATAATCTCCTGCCCTTTTTCCTTGAGATAAAACGTGCAAAACTCGTGCACCAGGGAACCTAATTTGGGATAATTTTTTGTGAATAGAAACAGAGGCCGACTTACCGGATATTTCCCGGAAGAAATGGTTACCTGATTAGGCATAACACCATCTATTTTTAGGGCCTTTACTTTATTATCTACAAAGCCCAGACCTACATAGCCTACAGCACCTTTGGTAAATTTTACCCGGGCGTGGGCCTGGGGGTTGGAATTGACATACTCGACGTTACCAGCCATTTTTTGCTTGTTCATGACCAGTTTTTCAAACGTTTCATAAGTTCCGGAAGAGGTATCCCGGCTGATGGGCACGATTGTGCTATCCGGGCCGCCTAGATCGCTCCAATTCTTTAGCTTACCTGTATAGATGTTTCGCACTTGTTCCGAGGTCAGCTCCTTAATGGGATTGGAAGGATGAACGATCACACAAACTCCATCCATAGCGATTACATGAGCAACTGGTAAAAAGCCATTATTTCCTTCTACGGCTTGTTTGTATTCTTTAGGTTTCATAAAACGGCTCATCATGGCGATATCACAACGGCCATCGACCAATGATGCCGCGCCGTCTCCACTTCCGGTTTTGCTGACCGTAATGGAAACACCGGGGTACATTTTCATAAAGGCCTCCGCAAAGGCATCACCAATGGGCCCAACCGTTGTCGAGCCCTGCAGTTGTAAACGGCCACTGGGCTGAGCCGACCAGGCATTAGTTCCCAGAATCAGCGTGGTCACAATACATACCAACATCAACTTCTTCATTTTTTTTGTCTCCTTTCAATTTTCTTTCACCTAAGTATCACCTATAAATGTTAGCTTTGTGTTAAGATTTGATTAAAAACTCGTTATCATTGTAATTGTATGTGTTCCAACAGGTTAAAACTTCAAAGAAAGATCTACCTGTAGCCTTTGGTAATCTTTCTGTTCATCACCGACATCGTTAATTAAAAAAGTCACAGCGGACTGAACATTTTTGGCTATCTGTAATTTGAAGTTGAGCTTATGCCCCTTGCCATCGGTGCCGCCGCCTATAAAATCAGAATCGCTGAAAGCCCCTATCACCGCATCTTTTTCTAAATCCCGATAATTATATCCAAATTGCCAGGATCCGGGCTTTTTGGCTTTATTCAAAGTGGTACCCACCAGCCAACCTTGGTTTTCGCAAGTATCAGCTCCCGTGTTACAAACAAAATTCCCATAGAATCCCAAAGGCATTCCCGCAACTTTGAAACCACCTACTTCCGCAAAAAGTTCAACGATGTTGTAATCATTGACATACAACCCCGCATTATCCGTGGTATTGCCGAAGCCATCGGTAGAATCATATATTGTCTCCCGGCCTTCTACGTTTCCATAATCGAAGTAACTGACACCTCCCAAAGCATGGATTCCTTGACCGATATTTTGTTTCAGACCGGTTTGAATTCCCCAGAGTGATTGTTCCGAATCACTGCTGTTTTCTTCCACCCAAAAGCCTCCGCCGTTGATGAAAATCTCCTGACCTTCCAGGAAGGCAAATTGGTAAGTGCCAGCCAAACCCTCCGGAGTTAAGTCACCATCCCAGATCAACTGATTTTTTCCAACCGTATAAAACGGATTTTTCATTTTTCCTCCAATGACATGCAGGCCTTTGCAGCATTCTGGATGCCAATCCACAAAGGCCATATCGAGTTTAATGTCCTTGCTGGAAAAGCCTTCATCGAGAGTTTGATTGGTGGAAACCGGATCATCGGAACCTGTGGCGATCCGAACACCCAAAGCCCATTCATCAGTTACGTCGGCATTAAGACCAATGCGGGCCCGAATACGAGCGCGGCTGCGTCCCTGTTTCCATGCCAGTTTGTTATTCTTATTGGCTTCACTGTCGATATGTTCAAACCGAAAACGCAAATCACCATAAATCTTTATCTTTTCAAGCCATTTCAGGGTTTCCGGCAATCCAAATTCCTTATCCGGTATCTCAGCTACTAATTTTTCCATCTTTTCATCTTGTTTCTTTTGGTCCTTCTCATACTGAGACAGTCTCACTTGTAACTCATTGATTTTTTGATTTTGTTCCGCTACCTGATTTTTAAGCTCAGTGAGGGCATCTGCATGTAGATAAAATGTGGGAAAGATCCAATAGAACAATAACAACATTTTAAGCACTGCTCTGTTTTTCATAAATACATCTCCTTAATACCACAACTAATTACCAACTATACAACTCATGAGTTATTTCCGTATCATTTACATAAAATTTATAACGGTAAAATTAAGGCGGCATTAAATTTGTGTTAGAATTGCATTAATCAGAGAATGGCTCGATTTGGATAAAAAAACAAAAGCTGACTCACATGATGGATTCTAATATCGACAAAAACCCCTTGAAGCATATACCTGCATTTTATGCTTATAACAGAGATTTTACCCGTAGTGTCAGGGAAAGGAGGTTTTATACTGATGTTTAAGATATGATTTTAACATCAGTTCAATTTGCCGGCGGTGTCTTGCCGAGAGCTTAAATTTGCGCTGGGGTAATCCTTAAAGCGATATCCTACGCCTCGCACAGTTTCGATATAACGTTGATAACGACCTAATTTTTTCCGTAACGAAACGATTTGCACATCCACGGCCCTGGCGCTGACGACGTAATCGCTGCCATGGATGGCGTCCATGATATTAAAGCGGGTAAAAACCTGACCGGGCCTTTGAGCCAATATCCGTAAAATCTCAAATTCCGTAAAGGTTAGATCTATCTTCTTACCACCGGCCTGTACCTCATGCCGAACCGGATCAATAACCAAATCTTCGAATTCCTGTATTTCCTTTGGCGCGGTGGGTTCAGTGTGTCTTCGCAGTACCGATCTGATCCGGGCCAATAACATACGCGGGCTGAATGGTTTGGTGACATAATCATCCGCCCCCATTTCCAGACCCAGAACTACATCCGATTCCTCCCCTTTGGCCGATAAGATGACGATGTGTATGTCTTCCGTTTTAGGATCTCGCTTAAGTTCTCTACAAACTTCCAGGCCATCGATATTGGGCAGTAATAAGTCCAGTATGATCAAATCCGGTGGCTTTCTCCGCACAGAATCCAGAGCATCCTCACCTGTCTGGGCACATTGCACTGTATAGCCCTCTTTCTCCAGGATGTGCCTGACCAGCTCGAGAATATCATCCTCATCATCAACTACTAGTATTGTTTCCTTACTTTTTTTTATTTTATGCTCTCACTAAATTTGCATCTGGAACAATTACCCGGGAGTCGCTTTTGCCGTCAGACGCCCTACGGATCAACTCTACCATTAAAAAGCCCCGGGAAAAATTACTACGGTACAAAACCTTCGCAAACGCCGATAGAACATGGCGACTTCTTCCAGTTTTACGATTTGTGGCGTTGCTGGATTTCATAACACTTTATAATAAAGGCGTTTAATCGCCATTAACTTAAAGCAACTCACTGTAAAATAATATAGGGGCCAATTATTAAAAAAAGATTAGATGTGTGTTAAAATTATATTAAGAAATGTGTGATTTATCGCCCGGTTTAATACGCCAGACAGAATTTGTTCTGACCCGTAAAGCTTACTATTACTCTAACAGGCAGGCGGTAAAGATAGGGGAAATTTACCACCAAAGCCATTTGGCGACCAGATAGAATACGATAGTTAAACCGGCGGCAATAGGTATGGTAATTAACCAGGAGGTAAAGATAGAGCCAACGACCTTTCGATCAATTGCAGTAATACCGCGAGCCAAACCTACTCCCAGGATGGCTCCGACCAGCACATGGGTGGTAGAGATGGGCAGCCCTAACTTGGAGCAAACTAAAACGGTGACCATCCCTCCCAGATCCGCCGCCACCCCGCGTGAGGGTGTAATTTCCGTCATCTGAGTTCCCACTACCCGCATGACCCGAAAACCAAACATTGCCAAACCGAACGCAATGCCGATACCTCCCAAAACCAAGTACCATATACTCACATCGACCTTACCAGGTATAGCATTATTCTTAACGATTTCGGCTACCGCGGCCAAAGGTCCAATTGCATTTGCCACATCGTTGGCGCCTTGTGAAAATGCGACTGTACAAGAGGTGATGATTACCAGATAGGTAAATGTTTTTTCTACCTGGGCCAGTTGCTTTTCGAAAGAAGTTTCGTGATTGCTGTAGCGACTCCGTTTTACAAGAAAATGGCAGATAACGGCAGCTATAAGACCTCCTACAATACTCAGAATAAAAGCCTGGGGAGCATTAAGGTCCAGATGGAGATTTTTCAGCCCTTTATAGATTGTGGCCAAAATAATGATCATAAAAGTGAAAAATGCGCAGATGGGTACTCCCTTGCGCGCAGCCAAAGCTGGTTTTTTAGCAGACAATATATAACGGGATATTAACTTAAAAGCTATAAAGGCCAAAATCCCACCTACCAGCGGAGAGATGAACCAGCTAGCCACGATTTGCCCCAGCTTTGCCCAATGGATATGGGAAAGCCCCATAGTAAGAATCCCAAATCCGGCAATAGCTCCTACAATGGAATGGGTGGTGGAAACAGGCATCCCGAAAAAGCTGGCCGCATTCAACCATACCGACGCGGCCACCAAAGCACAGACCATCCCGTGGGCCAGCACCTGGGGATCCTGAGCGAACGCCTGAGTGTCGATTATCCCCTTACGTACGGTATCGGTTACATGACTGCCGACCAGTACGGCTCCCGCAAAATTGCAGATCGCGGCCAGGATGACCGCCCAAAAAATCGTTAGGGATTTCGAACCAACTGCATCAGCCATGGAATTGGCCACGTCGTTGGCGCCGATATTCCAGGCCATGTAAAAACCGACTATGAGCGCAACGATCACTAAAATTTCCATAAAGGACAAACTCCGTGACTTTGAAAATTACTTTTTACGAATGATCAGGCGAATATATTTGGCCGTTCTTTCTGCATTGTTGGCAATGGCACTTAAGATCTTGCAGTATTTATCAAGGAAGAGAATAGTGATAGGGTCCAACTGATCTTCCAGACTGTAGAAATGGCGGGCGAACTGTCTTTCCAGCCGATCCGCCTTCCATTCTTCTTCGCTGATGTTTTCAACCGATTTGAGCACTTTCTCAACCTCAGGCCCTGAAAAGGCCGCCTCCGCCAGAGTGCATAGTTGCTCGGATAAAGCCATCAACTGCTCACTGACACTGATTATCTGGCTCACGAAGGCACGAAAATCAGCCTGGAGTTCCTCCGGTATCCTTGTTTTGCGAAGTAACAGAACCACCGCAAAATCTTCCGCAGTGTCGGCTACATCATCTTGATAGGCAAGAAACTGACTCAATTCGGATTTCCCTACAGACATGAAATACAAATCTGTAATTTCATCCCGTAGTTGAGTCTTGATAAGGTCCGCCTCGTGTTCAGTTTTGGACATCAGGTTATGAAGCTCTTCGATTTTTTCATAATCTTCCGCCAACAAAGCCTCGGTCAGGGGGTGCAGTAATTCCACACATTCATGCACCTTGCGGGAATGTTCATGGAGTTTTACAAACGGTGTCGGCCTGAAAATCTTTTTGAAAACGCTCATATTATTCTCCTAAATATTTTTTAGATAAGTAGTTATAAAAATAAAATTCATCTCACCCACACATAGTGAAGTTATTAATAAGTTAGCAATGTTAGGGAAATGTTAAGATTATGTAATATTTATGTTAATGTGCAATGACAAAACCTTGTTTGGTGATCAGGGCAAATATTACGACAGATGTAATATATAAGTTGCTATGGCCAACAATAACTTCTATTGTGAAATCTGCTTACTGATTCTTTGACCAAGATCAAAATGTAACAGTTTTATTTGTTAGAAGATAAATTCCCCGGCAGGTGTATCGTGAAAGTACTGCCTTGTTTCAAGGTACTTTCTACGCTTACTCTGCCCCCATGGGCAACGGCAATATGTTTGACTATGGCCAGTCCCAGGCCTGTCCCCCCCAATTTTCTGCTGCGTGCCTTATCCACTACATAAAACCTCTCGAACAAGCGTGATAAGTGCTCTCTGTCGATCCCGCAGCCGTTGTCCTTTACGGAAATGGTTACATATCCATCTTCCCGACAGATAATAACTTCGATGCGGTTGCCTTCGGTGCTGTATTTGATCGCATTATCGATGAGATTGACCAGGGCCTGCTCGATTAGGGCGGCATCGATTTCCGCTTCGATTTCTTTCGGGTCGGTAATGACTATTTCAACTTTTTTCTTTTGGGCCCGAATCTGCGTAAGCTCCAGGGCGGATTCCACGGTGGGCTTGAGCTTTTCCCGGTGCAAGGTGATCCGGCCTTTTTCGGTTCCCTCTTCAATACGAGACAGACTCAGTAAATCCTCAATAATCGCGTTGAGTCTGTCCGATTGCTTAGCGATGATATCAAGAAACTTTTGGGCCTGTTCCTTGTCACCCAACCCTCCTTCACGCAGAGTTTCCACAAATCCTTTAATACTTGTGACCGGAGTTTTTAGTTCGTGGGAGACATTAGCCACAAAGTCACGCCTAAGGTTTTCCAATCGGCGCATGTGGGTCATATCATTCAATACTATTACCGCACCGTTTTTTTTGCCATGTACATCGCTGATGCTGGCACCGTGCAGATGCAGATAACGACCTCCCTGGACAGGCAGAGTAATCTGGGCTTCGGTAGTCTGCTCACTTTGCAGGGTTTTTTCGATAAAGCGGTTCAGTTCAACATTCCGCACGATCCCGTAAATACTATGCCCCTGAATTTTTTGAGGTGTAACATAAAGTAGTTGAGCCGCGGACTGATTTATAGTCATTACGTTTCCCTGATTATCAACCGCCAAAACTCCTTCCACCATACTGCTTAACACGGCTTCCAGCTCATTGCGTTGTTCGGTAACTGTTTCGATTCTATCCTGCAATTGCCGAGCCATCTCATTCATGGAGTTAGCCAACGCCGCCAGTTCCATGGCATTCGGAATAGGTACACTCACGTCCAATTCTCCCCGGGCATAGCGCTGCGCTGTTTGTTCCATTTGTTCTATTGGCCTGGCGATCCTCCGCGAAATTATTAAACACACTCCCGCTACGCAAAGAGCTACTATTACTCCGCCCAGAAATATTCGTTTGTAGATGGTTTCTAACGCATTGTAGATGGCTGTGATCGGCAGGGACGTACGCAGAACAACTCGAATTTCATCTCCGTCCTTAACCGGTATCGCTACATATATCATATGTTTATTCAGCGTTTCACTGTAGCGCTGGAATTGCCCTCTGCCTGTGGCCAGGGCTTGAATAATTTCCGGGCGATCGTTGTGGGGCGCCATTTCACCCGGATTCTCATCAGAGTCAGCCACCACTTTGCCTGATGGTAAAATGACCGTTATACGTATTTTTCCGGCTCGGCCGATTTTTTTACACAATTGATCTAGTGAATTGTAGTCACCCTTATTTAAGTCACCCTCTATCTGGGTTTTGACCATGAACGCAACGGCTTCAAGGTCACGTGCTTTTTCATTTAGATAAAATAAACGCAATGACCGACTTGCATACCCCCCTGCTGCCGCTACTGCTATTAGAGCTACTATTACATAGGCCGGAAATAACTGCCAGATTAAGCGCCTGCGTACCATTGATGATCCTTGCCAAGTATCTTGTTATAACGCGGTAAATTTAACTGTTAACGCCGGTTAAATCCTTGAAACGATATCCTATACCCCGAACGGTCTCAATATATTTTCCACATGCTCCCAATTTTTTCCGCAGGGCCACGATTTGCACATCGACCGCCCGATCCGTGACGGCGTATTCCGTACCACGTATCGCATCTACAATTTGATACCTGGTATAGACCCGGCCCGGCCGTCCCGCCAGTAATTGCAGGATTTCAAATTCCGTATAGGTCAGTTCCACCCGCTCACCGGCCGCCAAAACTTCATGCCTACCGGCATCGATGACCAGATCATGGATTTTTATCTTTTTACCTTCTTCTTTGGGGACCACCGACCGGCGTAAAACCGATCGTACCCGTGCCAAAAGCACCTTGGGACTAAACGGCTTGGTTACATAATCATCGGCTCCCAGTTCCAGTCCCGTGACAATATCCGCTTCTTCTCCTTTGGCGGTTAACATGATAATTGGAATATTTTGAGTTTTGGAATCCTTTTTCAACTCTCTGCAGACATCCAAACCATCAATACCAGGCAACATCAGGTCTAATATAATCAATCCCGGTAGCTCTGATTGTGCAGCCTCCAGGGCCTGCTCACCTGACTGGGCCATAAGTACCTGATAACCTTCCCGCGTCAGGTTATAGTTCAATAGTTCGAGGATATCTTCCTCGTCATCCACTATGAGTATGGTGCTTTTTGCCATTTGAACAAAATACTGTAAAACGATTATTGGTTTTTATCAACAAATATTTTCCAGGCTGTCCATATAGACGGGATTGATTGTTAGCTTTTGGGCTTGCCTTTTTTTTGATAACACTGTTCCATAATCTTTTCGGGGCTCGATGTGCCAACTCGGGTACAGCCGATTTCTCTTGCCCGCACAACCATCTCCAGATCTCGCACTCCCCCGGCTGCTTTTATCTGTACCTTGTCGGAAACGGATTTTCGCATAAGTTTGAGGTCCTCGATGGTGGCCCCCCCGCCAGCCAGTCCTGTTGAAGTCTTTACCCAATCTGCTCCGGCTTGTTCACAGAGCTTACAGCCGATTTCGATCAGCTCATCGGTGAGATAGTAGTTCTCGAAAATGACTTTTACTGCGACTTTTTTCCGGTGAGCTGTTTCCACTACCGCCTGAATATCCTTTTTTACATAATCAAGGTCTCGACTTAAGAGTTTGCCGATATGGAGCACCATATCTAGTTCCACCGCACCATCTTGAATAGCTGTTTGGGCTTCGCAAACCTTGGTTTCCGTTTTATTAAAACCGAACGGAAAACCCACTACGGTGGTTACCCTTATTCCCGAGCCTTCCAATTGTTTTTTTACCAGAGGCACCATCGAGGGGCTGCAGCACACCGCAGCCACGTTATACTTCTTAGCGACCTGACATCCCTGGATAATATTTTCCTCGGTTAGTTCTGGTTTTAATAACGCGTAGTCGATCATCTGGGCGATGTCTGAGCAGGTATAGTCCATATAATTCTCCTCACAAAATTGTTAGGCTTTTGTTAGAACCTATTATTGTTCGCCCGTCATAACAAATCAAGCTTCGTTATGGGGATTTTGCTGAAGGCAAAAACATAGGTTGACAAAAATTACTTTCCCGGTACCATGTGCGCACGCATACTAAGCGAAAATCCAGAAAGGAAAAAACATGGGAAAAAAGTTTATTAATAAAAATTTCCTGCTGCGGTCGGATATTGCCAAGGAACTGTATTATGAATATGCAGCCCCCCTGCCCATTTACGACTATCATTGTCACCTCCCCCCGGCCGAGATCGCCGAGGATAAGAATTTCGAAAATTTGACCCAGATATGGCTGTACGGAGACCACTATAAGTGGCGGGCCCTGCGCACTCACGGTGTCGAGGAACGCTTCTGCACCGGTGCTGCCAGTGACTACGAAAAATTCGAAAAATGGGCTGAGACTGTTCCTTACTGCCTGCGCAATCCCCTCTATCACTGGACCCACATGGAATTGAAACGTTATTTCGGCATAGACAAGCTGCTAAGCCCGAAAACCGCCCAGGAAATCTATCAAACCTGTAGTGAAATGCTGCGTACGCCTGATTACAGTACCCGCAATCTTATGCTCAAGATGAATGTGAAAATCGTGTGTACAACCGATGATCCCATTGATTCCCTCGAACATCATAAAAAAATTGCCCAGGATGGTTTTGAGGTCAAGGTTCTGCCCACCTGGCGGCCGGACAAGGCAATGGCAGTGGAAGATGTGGAAGTATGGAACAGTTATATAGATGCCCTTGCCTCGGCCTCCAATGTGGAGATCCATAATTACGATTCCCTATTGGAGGCGCTTAGGCAGCGTCATCGCTTTTTCCACGAAATGGGCTGCCGACTCAGCGACCACGGCCTGGAAACCGCCTATGCCGAGGACTTCGGCTGGGACGAAATAAGAGGTATATTTAATAAAATCCGTGCCCGGCAGGAACTGAATTTAGCTGAGCAGCTGAAGTTTAAGTCAGCCATGCTGGTGGAGTTCGGCTATATGGACAACGAAACCGCCTGGGTGCAGCAGTTTCACCTTGGTGCCCTGCGCAACAACAACACCCGTCTGTTTCAATCCCTGGGTCCCGATACCGGTTTTGATTCCATAGGTGATTTTGAAATTGCCCGGCCCTTGAGTAAATTACTGGACCGGCTCGATCAACAAAACAGGCTTACCAAGACTATTCTTTATAATCTCAACCCCCGCGACAATTATCTAATCGCGACGATGCTCGGTAATTTTCAGGATGGTTCAGTTCCCGGTAAAATTCAATTCGGTTCGGGCTGGTGGTTCCTCGACCAGAAGGAGGGCATGACCTGGCAGCTTAACTCCCTTTCCAACCTCGGTTTGCTCAGCCATTTCGTTGGGATGCTTACCGATTCGCGCAGCTTCCTTTCCTATCCCCGCCACGAATACTTCCGCCGTATTTTATGCAATATGATTGGTAATGATGTCAATAACGGTGAGCTTCCCGCGGATATGGATCTTCTGGGTAAAATGGTACAAGACATTTGCTTCTACAATGCCAAGAACTACTTTCCTATAGATTTGGATTAAAGTACCCTTAGTAGTTTTGTGTTCAGCCTAAAAAAAATACCCCCCAATGGCAAAATTGGGGGGTAATATTAGGCTTGGTTGGAGGTCTCTGCTTATACTTTTTCGGGCACAACCCACGGTTCGCGATATTTACCCTTGAGGTATTTGTTGGCCTCATTGTCTTCTGGGAAGTTCTCGGTAGTACCGTCATATTTAAGTTTGCGGTTCCCCAGGCGATATGAGATATGGGTTAAGTGGCACAGGTTCATGGATAGATGTACATCTTCGATGTCGGCATTGGGACGCTTACGGGTACGAATGCAGTCGAAAAAGTTATCGAAATGTAGGTCCACAATACTGCCGAATTTAGCTTGGGCCACTTCCGAATGAACGGGCTCACTTTTGCGGGTCTTAGGATCACCTTCGAAAACCTGCCACCCACCGCCGTGACGGCCGAAAGCCATAAATCCCTTGGTACCAGCGATTTCCACTTTAGAGGCGCTGAAGTACCAGTCGGGGAATTTATTTTTATCCGGCAGATGCACAATTCGATGCATGTAGGGACACCAAAGAGCACCTTCATATAACATGGTATGTGGCCCGAACTCGAAGGTAGCGAATTGCGTGTCGGGTTGTTCTCGGCCGTCGTTATGATAATAGACACCGCCGGCATTACATACCGTGTCCGGGTACTTTTCGCCTATCAAAAAACGCAGCAGATCCACTTGATGAATAATGTCCGCGGCTATCCAGCCGGTGTAATAGTCCCAGAGTCTCCAGAACCAGCGCCCCGGCCTATAGGGAAGCATGGGTGAAGGACCGCACCACAAATCATAGTTTAATCCTTCAGGTACAGGCTGCTCGTCCGCTACGCTGATAGGGGGAGATTTCTGCATAAGATAAACGCGAGACAGTTTAACATCTCCAAGTTTGCCGCTGGTGATGTAATCGCGGGCCTTGGCCAGATAAGGAGCACTACGGCTCTGCGCGCCTACCTGTACCACCCGGTTATATTTACGGGCTGCCTCGACCATTTTTCTGCCTTCCCAGATGGAAAGCGAAGGGGGCTTTTCTACATAGACGTCCTTGCCGGCCTGACAAGCCATAATAGTTGCCAAAGCATGCCAGCGGTCTGAAGTGGCTATAATAAGCGCATCTACTTCCGGATCATCCAGAATCTTGCGAAAATCCTGCTCAAATTTCGGCTTGTATTCATGTCCTTCCATGATAATCTCAGCCGCGGGTCCGTAACAGCGTTGATCCGCGTCACAGATGTATTTTATTTTGACATCACTGCGTTTTACCAGGCTCCGCAGGAGAAGTCTTCCCCGTCCGCCGACACCCATAATCCCCACGACTATTTTTTTGTTTGCCCCTAAGCTTGATTTTGCGGGCAACACGGTGAGTGATGCTGCTGCTCCTAATGATCCGGCCAGAAAACCTCTGCGGTTAAATGAATCCATTGATAGTACTCCTTATAAATATTCTTCCCGTAGTAGATACCAAGTTAATCCTGAGCAGTAAAAACAGGCTGTGAGTCAAGTACCATTGTGACACTACATTAGACTACTTAATTTTTCTTGTCTAATCAATAGTTACCTCTTCCTGATATTCCGGCACATAAACCTGCCATTGGGTTTTCTCCCGGATGAACTCGGCAAAATTTTCCGCTGTCTCTGCTTCGCCGTGGACGATAAATACCTTTTTTGGGGGCCTTTGCAGAGTGGAAAGCCAGCGGAATAATTCCCCCCGGTCGGCATGTCCTGAAAAACCATGCACCCGCTTCACCTGGGCCAGGACCGGATATTTCTGACCCAGTATTCGTACCTCTTTGGCTCCATCGACAATAATCCGTCCCAGAGTACCCTTTGCCTGGTAGCCTACAAATAAAATCGTACTTTCCGGCCGGGTTATATTGTTGACCAGATGATGTTTGACACGGCCCCCTGTGCACATTCCCGATCCGGCGATAATCACCGCAGTGCCTTTGATGTTGTTAATGGCCTTGGATTCGTTGGTAGTGCGGCTCATGACTAAATGGGCAATATCGAAAAAGGATGTGTGGTTATTTACCGATTCGGTCATCTCTTCGTCGTAGAGTTCCGGATGATTACGAAACACCTCTGTAACCTTGATCGCCATGGGACTGTCCAGAAAGACCACCAGGGGATCTATCTTGCCCTCTTGAATCAATTCGTTCAGGCAATACAGAACTTCCTGAGAGCGTTCAATGGAAAAACTTGGTATTACAATATTGCCCCCGGCGGCCTGGGTGGAATTAATTATATCAGCTACCATTGATTTGCAATCTACCTGGTCATCATGCACCCGGTCTCCGTAGGTGGATTCGATTAAAATATAATCTGCCTCTTCGAAAACTGTGGGATTTCGCAGAATCGGTTTGTCCCAGCGACCGACGTCTCCTGAGAACAGAATAGTTCTTTTGTCCTGATCGTTCTTGACCGTTAACTGGATCATGGAAGCTCCCAGGATATGACCGGCATTAAAAAAGCATGCTTCAATTTCCGGCGTGATCTTGGTCGGCTTACGGTACTTAAGAGGTGAAAATAACTTGAAACTTTCCTCCACGTCTTCGATGGTATACAGTGCTTCTTCCGGGAATTTTCCCTTTCGTCCCTCTTTTTTGTGACGCTTGCGCTTGTATTCGGCATCTTCCATCTGCAGCTTGGCTGCGTCAAGAAGCACAATACGGCATATCTCCGCAGTGGCAGCCGTGCAATAGATCGTTCCTTTAAATCCTTCTTTGACCAATTTAGGTAATAACCCGCAGTGATCCACATGGGCATGCGTAATCAAAATGGCCTCTATACTTGAAGGAGGGAAGGGAAAGGGATTCCAGTTCCTCTCTTGAAATTGTCTTTCCTGATACAAGCCGCAATCGACTAAAATACGTTTGCCGCAGGTTTCCAGAAGATAACTGGAACCGGTAACATTTTTAGCCGCTCCCAGGAAGGTCAACTTCATAGACTGATCGAGTCGTGCATTTTGTGTATTCAGTATTATATCTCCTTTTTGAACGGAAAAGCCGCCATATTTATTGGCATCTTAATATTTGATTGTAATGATACAATTTTTCATAAAGAATCGCAAGGAAATCACGATGGATAAATTGACCATCTGAATACAGTGTTGTGATCCATATGGGGGGAGATATATTTCCCGCTTTATTGGATTTCAGGTTTTGGCAAACCTATACTCTATAAACCTCTTATGGATATTAGACGAAAAATGGATATTCAAAGTAAAACACAGAAAAGCTTAAATCATTTAGCCGACCAGGCCAGCCCCTACCTCCTTCAGCACGCCGCCAATCCGGTGGATTGGTACCCCTGGTCGCAGGAGGCGTTTGCTAAAGCTCACCGGGAAGATAAGCCCATTTTTCTTTCGATAGGATATTCCACCTGTCATTGGTGCCATGTGATGGAACATGAATCTTTTGAGGATGATGAGGTGGCCCGCTTGTTAAATGAGGTTTTTGTTTGTATTAAACTCGATCGGGAAGAACGGCCCGATATCGATGGTGTTTATATGGATGTCTGTCAAATGCTTACCGGTAGCGGCGGCTGGCCGCTTACGATCATGATGACTCCCGACAAGAAACCGTTTTTTGCCGCGACCTACATACCCAAAAATAATCGTTTCGGGCGCATGGGGTTGCTCGAACTAATACCTCGTGTCAAACAGCTATGGTCCCACGAACGCGAGCAGTTAAACCACACAGCCGCAGAGATTACGACTGCGCTGCAGAAAAGTGCCCAAACCTCCACCGGAGGTGATAAACTTGATACCTCAGTTTTGGATCAGGCATGTCAAGAACTAAGCCAACGTTTCGATAGAGATTATGGAGGGTTCACCCCGGCACCGAAATTTCCCACGCCCCACAATTTGACCTTCTTACTACGTTATTGGCATCGTACGGGTGAGCCGCAGGCGTTGGAGATGGTCGAAAAAACACTGCAGGCAATGCGCCGTGGTGGTATATATGATCATATCGGTTTTGGCTTTCATCGTTATTCCACGGATCATCAATGGCTGGTTCCGCATTTTGAAAAAATGCTCTACGATCAGGCTTTGCTATCCTTGGCCTATGTACAGACCTACCAGGCTACGGGCAAGGCAGAATATGCCCAAACGGTACGAGAAATTTTTACCTATGTCCTGCGTGACATGACCGATTCCGGGGGAGGATTTTATTCAGCAGAAGATGCCGACAGTGAGGGGGTCGAAGGTAAGTTTTACCTGTGGACTGAAGATGAGATAAAACAAGCCCTGCCTGTGCAGGATGCCGATTTGGTCATCAGGCTCTTTAATATAACCAATGAAGGTAATTTTGCAGAGGAGGCTTCTGGGGATAAAACAGGTGCAAATATCATGCATCTATCAGAGCCTATTGAGCAAGTAGCTACTGAGCTCAAGATTTCCGAATCAGAATTACCCACTCGTTGGCAAAAGGCCAGACAGCAACTTTTCGACGTTCGCGAAAATCGCGTACATCCTCATAAGGATGATAAAATCTTGACCGATTGGAATGGCCTGATGATTGCCGCCCTGGCCCAGGCAGGACGTATTCTACCAGAACCGGTCTATACTCAGGCTGCTCAGAAAGCCGCCGATTTTATTTTGGACACTCTTATTGATTCACAGGGTCGTCTCCTGCACCGCTATCGGCAGGGTCAAACCTCGATCAGGGCCCATCTGGATGACTATGCCTTTTTTATCTGGGGCCTGCTCGAACTGTATGAAACTACCTTCGAGGTCCGTTATTTAGAAAAGGCCCTGGACCTTAGCAGGGATATGTGGGACCTCTTCGGTGATGAAAAGGCAGGTGGATTTTTCTTCACCGCTGAAGACAGCGAAGAATTACTCGTACGTCGAAAAGAAATATATGATGGCGCCGTACCGTCCGGCAATTCGATAGCTCTGCTAAACCTGCTTCGTATTGGACGAATCACCGGCGCTGAAGATTGGCAATCCAAGACCGACTCCTTGGCGCAACATTTTGCCCCACGCGTTCGGCAAACGCCTTCTGCCTATACACAATTACTTCAGGGTATCGATTTCTATCTTGGTCCTACGTACGAAGTGGTTATATCTGGAAACCTCCGGACGGATGAAACCAAAACTATGTTAAAAGCTCTCTGGAGTAAATTTCTACCTAACAAAATTTTATTGCATCGTCCTGATGTATCATCTCAACCAGATATTACCACAATAGCCCCCTGCACCAAAAACCAAGCCCCCCACCACAATCAAACCACCGCCTATATCTGCCGAAACTATTCCTGCCTGCAACCTACCACAGATCCTCAGGTGATGCTGAAGTTTCTTCATAGTAAAAGATGAAGATTACTTATATTTCAACATTCGGCAAGCGGTTGATTATAAGCATATCCTGTTGATAATAATATACTTATGGTAATAACAGAAAAAAGTTTAATTTATGTGTTGACAATCTCTTAAGATAAGTCTATTATCCCGATAGAAATAGTTGTATAGAGAAAATGATATGCTCGTTTCCCAAAAAAGCTTATATGCCTTGCGTGCCATATTCGAATTGGCCAAACGTGGGCGAAATAAACCTGTGAAAATAGCTGAGATTGCCGAAATCCAGGCCATACCCCCCCGATTTTTAGAGGTAATCCTTAACCAGCTTAAACAGGCAGGGTTTGTAGAATCAAGGCGAGGTAACGAGGGTGGTTATATGTTAGCCCGTTCTCCGGAAGATATAACCGTGGGTGATGTGTTAGAGTTTATTCAAGGGCCGGTTGGTCCAATTGACTGTCTCTCAGGTAAAACACATCAGGGTAATTGTCCTTTGCATGAGAATTGTGTTTTTATACCCATGTGGGAAGAAGTGAAAAGTGCCATAGAAAACGTCTATAACAATATCACCTTCAAAGATTTAACGGAAAAAGAAATAGAGATGTCACAGGAATATGTTCCCAGCTACGCCATATAAAATTTTTTGGAACCAATCCTGACTAAAACAGTAGGAATAGTAGTGTTAGATGCCCGCAACTTTCGAATCACATTATAGAAGTATTGTTAAAGCCTTGTGTTGGCGTTTCATAGCGACCTGTACTACGGTCAGCGTGGCCTGGATTGTTACCGGAGAGGTTATATTCGCTGCCAAAATAGGCTTGGCGGATTCCCTGATTAAATTAGGGCTTTATTATGCCCATGAACGAATTTGGAATTACATCCCCTTAGGGAAAATGAAACCGATTGAATATGAAATTTAATATTGTAAAGGAGAAATCTGGTGCCAATTAAAATCGAAAATGAAGATGTAAGAACTCTGGTGGAGACCCTCAATTTTAAGCAGAAGGTGGATCGGGCCCTGAGCCTGATTAGCCGGGCCTATGAGGAATATGGTGATCGGCTTGTGGTAGCGAATAGTTTGGGGAAGGATTCGGTAGCTGTTTGGCATTTGGCCAAGCGCGTTAGTCCTGATATTCGAGGTTTTATTGTTACTACCCGCTTCAAACCCCCGGAGACGGTCAAATTCATGGAAGATCAGGTAGATCGATATCCGGAGTTACAGGTATATAAAAATGATAATCCATTGCCCAGCGAGCTATATAAGGTAAATCCGGATCGCTGCTGCAACCTTCTCAAAGTTGAGCCTACCCGCCGGGCTATCGAGGAGATGGAAGTGGAATGCTGGGTGACGGGCCTGCGTTGTACGGAAGGACGTACGCGAACCGATTTTCAGGAAATTGAACAGCGGGACGAAGGGTTGGTAAAGTTAAATCCTGTTCTGATTTGGTATGAGCGGGAGATTTGGCAGTATTTGGCCCTTCATCAAGTACCCGTCAACCCACTCTATGAAAAAGGATATCGTTCGCTCGGTTGTGGTCCCTGCACCCGGATTAGCTCTGATCCTGATGAACGAGCAGGCCGTTGGCTGGGAACCAGCAAATGTGGGGGCGAATGTGGTATTCACACCCGGCCTTTGAAGGTGGCTAAAACTCTAACTTCATAAGTGAGAAATACATGGCACCAATAAGCAACACAAAAGATGCTCTGACCACGGCACCGGTACAATTTCCCTGCCTGTACATTCCCGATCAAGCCTCTCAGGCGAGGCTTCTGGGACTATACCCCCAACGACAAAATGGCTTGTGGATGCAGCGCATAAAAATATTGGGCGGCGTATTAACCGCTGGACAATGGCGGGAACTTGCCCGCATTGTGCGGAAGTTTACTCCCCAAACTCCGTTGCATTTAACAACCAGGCAGGATATCGAGCTGCACAACATTTCTGAAGTGAAGGTTCCCTTGGTCCAACAGGCCTTAGCTGAGGTAGGCTTGACCGGCTGGGGTGCCTGTGGCGATACGCTGCGTAATATTACCGTTTGTCCATGTTCAGGGCTGGTCAAGAATTCGGTTGACCTATACAGTCTGGCCGCATTGATACAGCAGGAGTTGGAAGGATGGTCGGATATATATGCTTTGCCGCGTAAATTTAAAATTTCCCTGTCTTGTGAAGACGACCAAGAAGGACAACCCTGGATTAATGATCTGGGCTTTATCGCTCGTAAAAGCAGTGATCAGTGGGGTTTCAAAGTTATAGCAGGCGGTTCCCTGGGACCTATTCCTGCTACCGGTATTGTTCTTTTCGATTGGCTCAATGCCAATGATGTGCTGCCCTTGGTGGCAGGAACCATACGTCTATTTGCTAAACACGGTGATAGGAAAAACCGCCGTCGAGCAAGACTGCGTCATGTGCGCGAGCAATGGGGCGACAAATCATTTTCTAACGAACTTATCCGGTTATATGAGGAAGAAAAGGAAAAGTCATATTGGCCCCAGGTTCAACTTACCCAGACAGAGAATGGTTTTGAAGAACGAAGGATATTGACTTTTGCCGATGGCAATATTGATCCTGATCAGGCCCAAGCCTTAGCGGCCATAGCTGATTTAGACGATGTTAAACTGCGCATTACCAATCATCATCGCGTGATTGTATTCGGTCGCCATAATTCGGCGCAGCGTGCCCTGGCAAATCATCGCAATGTTTTGGGCAGCGCTGCCAAACCACAGGCGGCTGTAGTGGCCTGTCCCGGAAAGCGCTGGTGTTCACGGGCCCTGACCCATACCCAAAACCTCGCCGATAAAATTAGGACGGAATTGGCAGATAAGCTGCCCATTGATGTAACGATAGCAATTTCCGGCTGTCCCAACGGCTGTGCGCAAACAACTGTTGCGGATATCGGCTTAGCTGGTAGGCTCTCCAGAGGAATTTCATACGATAATCCTGATTCCAATCAAGACGAGCAAGAAGTTTTCGATCTATATTTAGGTGGTGGAATGGGGCGAAATTACAAACTCGCTGAAGTCGTCTGTAGGAAACTTTCCATTAGTGGTGTAATTGCCGAGATAAAGAAAAAATATTTAGATGACCAGAACAGATAATTATTTTCAGGTGCATTTTGTAACTCTTTAATAGTAAAGAAGTTAAAAAGGGCTCGCCTTTTTTGGCAGACCAAATTTTTAAAATCAAGTATTCATATTGGACTGATATGAATTAGTGGGGGTATAATAAACCAAGTGAAGTAATTTATGATATGTATAACAGTTGAAGTTGTTATATATCCCTCGTTGACTTGTTTTATATTTGTAGATGATCAAAGGTTGTGCGATATCAAAAGAAAGGAAAGACGAAAATGAAAAATAAAACTTATATTGCTGTCATGTTATTAGTCGGATTGGTTTTATTTATTAACGGTTGTGATAAAAATGAATCTTCGGCCCAGGCGGCGAATAGCCAGACAGTAACCTCTTGTCCCTGTAACCAGTCGTCATGTTGTTGCTCTGCAAAAACTTCTACATGTTGTTCGGAAAAGAAGTCAGATCAGCAGACCACTTGCTGTAAAAAGGATTCAACCTCCTGCTGTCCCGCCCAGAAAACCTGCTACCAGGAAAAACAGGGTTCAACAACTACCTCTTGCTGCCCGGCGAAAACCTGCCCGAAAACAGATTGTGATAAATGTGCCTCAGCTCCTTCAGGCTGTTGTCCCAAACATGCCACCACCTGCCCTCAGAAATCTGGTACTTGCCCTATGAAAACTGATACCTGCCCTCAAACAACAGAGTCCTGCACTCAAAAATCCCAGCCAGACACAACTTCGGATGCCGGCAAGGATATGTAGGGTATTTCTTGAAGCATAATGTAGATGGAGATTCCCTGTTCGTCGTTATGTGAATTTTACTTGAAAGACAGGTAAAATCCGGCAACCTATACTAGACTTCCATGACCTCCTCGGTTTTGGCTTTGAGGAGTTCATCTACCTTTTCGACATAGGTTTTGGTTGTTTCGTCCATCTCTTTTTTGGCTTCATCGCGGTCATCTTCGGTAATGACTTTGTCTTTCTGGGCCTGCTCGATTTGCTTATTTGATTCCCGCCGGATGTTACGGATACTGACTCGGGCCTGCTCGGCCATTTGTTTGATCTGCTGGGCCAACTGCTGCCGCCGTTCTCCTGAAAGCGGCGGCACCACCAGCCTGATAATCCGTCCATCGCTGCTGGGAGTGATGCCTACAGGGGAACCTAATATCGCTTTTTCCATATCTTTAATGACAGAATTGTCAAATGGTTTGATAACGATAAGATTACTCTCTGGGGCCGAGAGATTGGCCAATTGTTTTAGTGGTGTTGGCGAGCCGTAATAATCCACTTTGATATTTTCCACCAGAGCTGTGGATGCCCGGCCGGTACGAATCGTACGATACTCGTTACGCAGGAAGTCAACCGCCTTATCCATGCGTTCTTCTGCTTCTAAACTAATCTCATCCTTATCCATGATTGCTTAAATCCTTATTTGCTAATCAAGGTGCCGACTTCTTCTCCCTGGGCCACACGTTTGACCGTGCCTGGTTTCATCAGATTACACACGAGAATATCGATATGGTTTTGTTCGCACAGGGAAATCGCCGCGTGATCCATCACCTGCAGATTGTTGTGGACGAACTCGCGGTAACTCAACCTGTCATATTTCTTTGCTTGTGCATCTTTGATCGGATCGGCCGAATAGACTCCATCTACTTTAGTTGCTTTAATCAGAACCTCGGCCCCTATTTCCGATGCTCTCAGTGCCGCACAGGTATCGGTTGTAAAGAACGGATTTCCCGTACCGGCGGCCAGGATGATAACCCTGCCTTTTTCCAGGTGTCGGATGGCACGGCGGCGGATAAACGGTTCACAGATACTGGCTACCTCAATTGCCGAGAGGACCCGCGTGGAAGTGCCTTGCGTTTCGAGTATATCTTGCAGGGCGATGGCATTGATTACTGTGGCCAGCATACCCATCTGATCTGCGGTGACCCGATGCACGGAGGTTTTTTCACTTAAGCTTTTGCCCCGGACCAGATTACCCCCTCCAACCACTACCGCCGGCTGAGCACCCAATTGGATCAACTCGCTGATCTGTGCAGCTATTCGTTCGATCTCGTCCCCACTAAGACCAAAATTGCCGGTACCGCTAAAACCTTCCCCACTGATCTTTAGCAGTATTCGCTTATATTTCAGTTTCGCCATGGTTTGACACGTGGCTCTTATTACCAGCCTGTCTCGGGTCTTAGCTTTCGCAGTTTTATATTACGTTTATGCCTGTGTTAAGGGCTCTGGCTTAGCCGATCTGTAAGCGGATAAAACGCTTAACGGATAGTTTGCCGCCCACTTTCTTACCTGTTTCATCAACAAGTTCTGCAACTGTTTTGCTGTCATCCTTAACAAAGGGCTGTTGCAGCAAAACGATTTGCTGATACCACTTGTTTATTTTGCCCATTACAATTTTATCGATGATATTTTCTGGCTTGCCGGTAACCTGTGATTTCGCCACTTCTTTTTCTCTCTCGACCACTTCCGGATCGAGTTGTTCGGGGGTTACGGCTAAGGGATTGGTGGCCGTAATGTGCATAGCCAGGTCACTGGCCAGGTTTTTCACTTCTTCATTAGAGGCCGCAGCTTCAGTCTCGGCATCAATCTGTACCAGGGTACCGATTTTGCCGTTGAAATGTACATAACAATGTAACAGCCCCGGACCTTCCAGTGCAAAACGTTCGAACGGACCGATCGTGATTTTCTCACCCGTCTGACTGATAATCTCGTTAAGGGCCTCACTTACTTTCCGGCCGTCCGGTGCTGCCAGTTGCTCCAGAGCTTCTGTGCTTTCCGGTTGGCCTGTGGCGCTTACCAGGGCTTCGACCAGAGTGTCGGCAGCAGCTTGGAATTTTTCATTTTTGGCCGTGAAGTCCGTTTCGCAGCACAGACATGCCAAGGCCGCTGCTTTTCCATCTGCAGCGCTGAGCCCCACAACCTTACCTTCTTTGGTTTCGCGACCGCCCCGCTTATCCATGACAGCCATGCCCTTTTTACGGAGCAGGTCAACGGCCTTTTCCATATCCCCGGCGGTTTCTTCCAGGGCCTTTTTACAGTCCATCATGCCCTGTCCTGTGCGGTCTCTCAGTTGCTTGACTAGTGCCGAGTTAATTTCTGCCATTTTATACAGACTCCTTCTTTCACAATAATTATCACTGGAGTACGACCTTGGTAAGGTCGGGTTCTTGCAATGCCTGTTATTCCGATTTGCCGGTAGTTTCCCCGCCAGCGGTGTCGGTAGTTTCCGTTGAGGTTGCCTCGGGGGCAGGATTTGCCTCGGCGGCCGGAGCTTGGCTCAATTGTTCTGCTGCTTGGGTGAGCGATACTCTGCGTTGCCTACCGCCCCGACGCTCTCCTGAATCAGCCGCTGCTGCCGGTTCCGGCTTGGCTGCCTTACCTTCCAATACGGCATCCGCCAGTTGACTGGCGATTATTTCAATTGTCCGCATGGCATCGTCGTTACCCGGTATGGGAATATCCACCAAATCAGGATCCGAATCGGTATCTAATAAACAGATCGAGGGAATATGAAGTTTCAGTGCCTCACTGATCGCCAGATGTTCCCGCCGGGCGTCGATCATGATCAAAGCACCGGGCAGTCGGTTCATCTCTCGGACTCCGTCCAGGTTACGTTTGATCTTGCGTAATTCCCGGCGTAGAGTCGATTCCATCTTTTTACTTTGGGCTGCCAACAGACCCTTGGCTTCCATGTCTTCCAGTTCTTCCAGGCGGCCCAGACGCTTACGAATAGTGCTGAAGTTTGTTAATGTTCCGCCCAGCCACCGCTCGGCCACGTACGGCATTCCGCAACGCTGAGCCTGTTCGATGATCGGCCGACGAGCCTGACGTTTGGTCCCCACGAACAGAACATCCTGTCCCGAAGCGACTAACTTCACCAAAAATTTCTTTGCTCGTAATAGCCCCTTGATAGTCTCTTTTATATTGATGATGTGGATCGAGTTGCGACTGCAGAAGATATATGGTTTCATTTTCGGGTTCCAGCGACCCGATCGATGTCCGAAGTGTATGCCCGCATCCACCAATTCGCGGACGACTGTGCTATTCAAATTGTATCCTCCGATATAATCTTAACTTGTAACTATTTAGACAAAAACTCTCTGTCCATTATATAAAGTTAGCAGAATAATCTTATCTGTTTTAACTGTCAAGCCAAAAGATAGGATAAAACTTCTAACTTTTTCTTTTAGTTTACCCAGGTCCAGAGCACTATTTTTTGACAAAAAACATTATAAGTGATTATGGTGTAAGGGATTACGGGTAACATGCACGTCTTTATCTTTCTCTCGCCAGTCATCTATCGGTGTAAAATAACCGTTTTGACAACACCGCCGGAGGTAAAAATCCTATTCTTGACAAAAATTATCTCAGAAGTGATGATCGTCAAAATGATAAATGCCCCTTGATTGGCAGTTAATATTTATTAGGTAGGAAAGGTACAAATTATGCAGGCAGCCTTAGTCGGATTGGCCCAATCTGGGAAATCAACCTTGTTTTCAGCCCTTACCCAGGGACACAGCCATGCTGAGGCGGCCCTGGCCCATCAGATTGATAAGGCTATTGTCCAGGTACCCGATTCCCGTTTGGGAAAGCTCACTGAAATCTTCCAGCCCAAGAAGACCACCCACGCCACCATAGAATTCCTCGATCTGCCCGGCCTGAGCTTTCTTGATGAACACAGCCGCAATGATGCCCGCCGCCTCATCGGCCAGGCCCGCCAATCTGACATGCTGGTCTTTGTCCTGCGGAATTTCGAGAATACCTCAGTCGGCACCTATCGTAACCGTATCGATCCCGCTGCCGATCTCGAGGAGCTCAAAAACGAATTATTCCTGGCTGATCTGGAATCCGTAACCAACCGGATTGAAAAGTTGGAAAAGGCCGTTACCCGCCCCACCCAGACTCAAAAGCAGGACAAACACGAATTGGAGCTTATGCGCCGTTATAGCGAAGCCTTGGAAAATCTCCAGCCTTTAAGCACCATCATAACTTCCCCTGAAGAAGAAAAATTCATGCGTAGTTTCGGTTTCCTTTCCCTCAAGCAGATTATTGTCGTAGTGAATGTCAATGAGGATAAAATCAACCAGGCTGTTCCCATCGATAAGGAACAAGCTGGCGGCGAAATCCTTGTCCTCAGCGCCTCTGTCGAGGCCGAATTGGCTAACCTGGCCCCGGAAGAACGAGGCGAATTTCTGGAGGACATGGGCCTGACCGAAATTGCCCGCGACCGCCTGGTTAGTTTTTGCTATCGCACCCTGAAATTAATCTCCTTTCTGACCGTTGGCAGCGACGAGGTTCGCGCCTGGACCGTCCCTGCCGACTGTCCTGCTCTGGAGGCCGCCGGTGCTGTTCACTCCGACATCCAGCGCGGCTTCATCCGGGCCGAGACTGTAGCCTACGATGATTTTATAGCTGCTGGCGATATGAAAGCCGCCAAGGCCGCCGGCAAAGTCCGCCTGGAAGGCAAAACCTACCCCGTCCAGGACGGTGACATCATCAACTTCCGTTTCAATGTGTAGGTGACTAAAGATCGATTTTGCTAATGTTGGCAGTTATCATAAGTATTGGTGACGAACTTGTTCTGGGTCAAACCGTAGATACCAACTCTGCCTGGTTGAGTCAGCAGCTTTTACCTTTGGGTATCACGGTTGCTGAACATATAACTGTTGGCGATGATCAAAATGCCATCGTAGCCGCCTTGCAGCGTGTTCAGACCCAGGCCGATATCATATTAGTCACCGGCGGTCTGGGCCCCACCAAAGACGACCTGACCCGCTCTGCCCTGGCTCAACTATTAAATGTCGAACTTGAGTTGCATCAACCTTCCCTGGATCGGATAAAGCATTTCTTTGATCTTCGCGGCCGAACCATGTCCAGTGCCAATGATATCCAGGCCCTGATTCCCAAAGGATGCGAGGTTATAGACAATAATCTTGGCACCGCTCCGGGAATATTCGCTCACCTGAAAAACGCATTAGCTTTTTTCCTGCCCGGCGTACCGAACGAGATGTCCGGTATGTTTGAGACAGTTGTTAAAGACAAACTACATAGCCTGCTTTCACTTGAGGCCGTAAAACAGGTGATAGTCTGTCGCATCCTGCGTATTTTCGGTACCGGAGAATCCAATGTCGCTGAGATGTTGGGCGAGCTGATGGACCGGGGATGCAATCCCCTGGTTAACTGCACCGTTGCTCAGGGAATAATTTCCCTGCGTATCTTGGCCCAGGCCCCTGATGAATCCTCAGCCGCTCATCTTATCGAGCCCGTTGAGCAGGAAATCCGCCGCCGCCTGGGCAATCTGATTTTTGGTGCCGATGATGATTCTTTAGCCTCTGTAGTTGGTGGCCTCTTGCGTGAGCAACGAGCTACCCTGGCCGTGGCTGAAAGCTGTACCGGCGGCCTTTTGGCCAAAGAGCTGACCGACATACCCGGCTCCAGTGATTATTTTTCTGCCGGCTGGATCACCTACTGTAATGAAGCAAAAACTTCTTTCCTTAATGTGGATCCTGATTTAATTCAGCAGCACGGCGCTGTCAGTGAACCCGTTGCCCGCAGTATAGCTCAAAACGCTCGCTCACTGGCCCAGACGGATTATGCCCTGTCCCTCACTGGTATCGCTGGCCCCACTGGCGGCACCCAGGAAAAGCCCCTCGGCCTGGTCTATATCGCCCTTGCCGATAAAAATGATGTACAAGTTACCCGCAATATATTCCCCGGCGACCGCCCCGGCATCCGCCGCCGCGCCGCCTATACCGCCCTCAACCTGCTCCGCTTAAAAATACAGGAAGCTTAAAATCAAATTCGATTTACTATATATAATGTTTCAGCTTAATAGCTCTTTATATATATTTTCCAAACGCCGGTTTAATATTTTTATATCGTATTTTTCTTCCACAAATTTCCGCCCGCATCTGCCCATCTCCGCCCAGGTTTCCGGATGTTCAATTAAATATTCCATTCTTTCCGCCAGGCCGTTCACATCTTTCTCCGGCACAAGAAAACCGCTTGTCCCTTCTTGTATCCCCTCTGGAATTCCGTTATGCAATGTCGAAATCACGGGCATACCGCAAGCCTGTGCTTCTTGCAGTACCAATCCCTGTCCCTCCATATCTCCATCACTTGCCGTAATACTCGGCAGAACGAAAAAGTGACTTTGCTGATATAGCTCAACAATTTCTTGCTGGGTAAATTCTCCCAAAAATTCTACTTTCTCCTCAATCTGCAATTCTGCTGCCAATTCTTTCAAGTCTTTTTCACCGTCTCCCCCCCCTGCCAGAGAATATATAACATTAGGATGTTTCTTGGCCACTTTCGCCAGCGCCTCTAGGGCAAAGCGGTGCCCCTTTTTCTCAACCAACCTCGCTACGGTACATATACGCACCAGTTCATTTGGTAAAACTTTACGTTCTCTAAAGGGAAATTGTTCAATCTTTAGTCCGACCGGCAAGATTCTGATCTTCTTTTCCTCACAGCCTAATGCTGCCACCCGGTTTTTGGTAAAATTGCTGTTGGCGGTAAATAGATCCCCATCCTCAAACAATCTTTTATATACATCCTGCCCGACCCGCCTGGGATAGCAATGAATATCATAACCGTGAAAGGTGGTTATTAGTTTCGCTGGTATGCCGATTTTTTTAAGCGCCAGGCCTCGATTCCCCATCGGACCGAAATGGCAATGAATGATATCAAAAGAACAATCGAAAAATGGCAGTACCAATTCCAAAAATTGGAGCAGGTTCATATCCCTGCAATGTTTGAATTGTCCCAGCGCCCGCCCCAGCATAACAGGATGCTTGGGCAGATTTTTAATAATCAGACAAATAGCCTTACCCAGCCGTTGAATTCTGCTTTTTGGCATCCTGGGTGGGTAATGAACCTTTTCCCTTAAGCGGTACCCGTTAAAAGAAGCATGAATTTTTTTCTCTTGAGGATCCCGACCCGCAAAAATTTCCACTTCGTGTCCCATATCGATAAGACCGGTGATCTGGTCCAGAATGAATGTTTGTGATAAACAAGGGAAAGCTTCTACGATAAAAGCAATTTTCATTTATATTTATTCCCAGCTCAGCGATCCTGATTCTTGTTTCATCTTCTCTCTCCTAAGCTAATTACCTTGCTTTTAGGATAAACGTGCCTTGGCCGTCCATACTATTTTTCGTCCTACTACCTGAAAATTTCCATTTTTAAGCAGCCCCAAAACCTTTTTAATTCTACCCTTCCAGGTTTTCTGCAGGAGCTTTTTCACTTCTTCCTGACCCTCATGGATCACTTGCACCCGCTGCTCATATGTCATTCCCGGTCCCTCATAGAGTGGTTGATCCCAGTACTTGACTGCATTGTTAAGGTATTCGCTGGCCGGGTAGAGTAGGCGGCCGTGTTGCAATATCCATTCATAATCATAAGTCCCGGGATATGGAACCAGATTGGTAAACCGTGCCAGCATAATCGGATAAGCCCGCGCTAATCTGAATGAATCCTGCACCTCTTCATACGTCTCGGTGCGATTGTTAACGATGAAATACAATTTTATATCAAAGCCCAGTTTCCAGGCCCAGCTCAGTGTCTGATGAACCTGTTTGACTGTGATACCCTTATTTATCTCCCGCAGAATGCGGTCGTTGCCCGATTCTATCCCGAACGATAGGTAATAGAATCCACTGTCCTTCATCATCTTCAAGGTTTCGTAATCCACGTTATCGATCCGCATACCCGAGGTTTCCAGATAGAACCGGTACCGGCTTTTTTGAATCAACCGGCACAACTGACGTATCCGCCTGCCGTCTAAGGTCAGATTGTCATCCGCAAAGTTAAAATACTTTACCTTTCGCTCCGCCCAATATTCCATCTCGCGTAGGATCTCTTCTGGTTCCCGTTGCCGCCATTTCTTGCCCAGAAGTGCTGATTGTTGGCAAAACGTACAACGGTACGGACAGCCCCGCGAACTCAGTAACAGCCGCAACGAGGCCGGATACTTCTCTAATTCAAATCCTTTATAGGTTGGAAACGCCAGTTTCGTAATATCGAGAATCTGGGGCGGATTCTCTCGGATCTTGCCATCCTGCCGATATATCAAGCCTGGTATTTCCGCATATTTCTCCTTTTCCCCCAGATGAGCCAGCAGTAGTAGCAGTGTCTCCTCTCCTTCTTTCTGGATTAAAAAGTCAGCCGAACATTCCTCCAGTACTTTTCCGCCGTGACAGTTGACATGCGCTCCTCCTAATACGACAGGTATGTTCATTTTTGCTACTTGATCGATAATTTTGTAGCTTTCTTGATACCGATGACTCCTCAGGGAAAATCCGATCAGCGTCGGTGCAAAATTCTTTATATCTTCCAGCAGATGGGTTACATTATTATGGAACGAAAACTCATAATATCGGCTTTCGATTCCCCCTTTATCCAGCGCGGCCATGATATAACCCGCTCCCAAAGGTGGCGTGGTTATCTTTTCTGAATACAGATCGCTGAAATGCAGATTAACCAGATAAAATTTCATAATATAACTTAACTTTCGCAGTTTTATATTGCGCTTATTGGCGTTAAAGGGCCTTCGGACAGCCGTTTATATTTTTTGCGGATTTCGGGTAATCCCCCGAAAGTTATTAAAAATCAGTTATTGCCTTCCCAAGGCCCTTTCTTACAATTAGGTCAGAATGTTTAACATGCAAAAGTGCGAAAGAGCACTAACTTAACTTTCGCAGTTTAATTTAACAAGGTTATATCTATCAACCTAAATGCGGCCCCGGTTTATAAATATCCCAGGTCTTCCAGACGTTTTGTGATCTTTTTCTGATCCTCCTCGTTGAAAACATCCTCTTGTGTAGTTTTATGACTGTCCGGCGGTATTATGCATTTTGAGGGAGGATTTTGTTGCCGAAATTCCGTGGTAAATATTTCTTCTAAAACCCGCCCGTCTATTTGCTGCTCTAGCGGCAGTTGCAGGTAATATAGGAGCGTTGGAACTATGTCTATTATTTGTCCCCGTCGCCCTTCGCCTTGCTCTACCTCGTTGCTTGCTGCTATAAAAATACCATCTTTGTGGTGTTTACCGATATGACTGTCGGTACTCGGCTCGACCACCTCGAATATTTCGCGCCCCGGAGCATGATAGCCCGTAAACGTATATCCTGGCGAACCTTCTATTATCAAATCCGGTATCCTCTCCAGAAAGTCGCCCTTAAATATTTCTTCTTTACGATACACCTTTGCCACGACGTCTCTATGGTCCTCAGGGTCCTGCAGCGCCTGCAGTTTCTCGGTTATTTCCTTAATGGTATTATACCGTTCTGTGCTGTTTTCGGTTAATACGTAAATGAATCCTTCGCTGTTGCGTCCCAACGAGTAGGCCCGGGAACCTTCCCAATCAATATCCTCTTTCTTAAGCCCTAATGTACTCTCGATCTCTTTCAGCGTGTGTTGAGGCAGAAAATATTTCAATAACCGCCCCACCCGCAGAGCACGGGTCATTTTTTTCAGCCTGGGGTGTTGTATTGGCTTCTCGTTCAACTTTACATAGGATTGTTCTACCAGCCAGTTACCCAGATTGACTCTTTTTTTATGACTCTCAAAACCATGATCGGAAACTACCAGAGTCAGATATTCCGTTTGTGCATTTTTTGCAAATAGTTCTCGCAGCTTTTGTATCTTTTCATCCAGCCTCTTATAAAATAGCTTAAAGACCGTATTACGTTTCTCTGCGTCGTACTGCGGATGACTTGAGTCCAGATATTGCCATAATGAATGTTGCACAAGATCTGTTGCCTGAAAGTGTACCATAAATACATCATAACTGTCCCTCTCCAGGAGTAATTCTGCCGCCCGTACTCGGTTTTCCAGGATCGCGGCCAATTGTTCACAGAATTGTTCCAGTGAACCTTGCTGAAACAGGTTTTTTATATTGTTAAGATTGAAGATATGGTAATCAGGCACTGCCTTTAAAAGTGATTCTTTCAATTCCGCCGGATAGGTAAACTCTGAATTAAGGGAGGGAGTCAGTATCCCGGTAATCATTGCCCCGTGCACCGCATGGGGTGGATAGGTCATGGGTACGTTTATCAGCCCCACTCGCTTTCCTGCCTGGCTCAAAATTTCATAGACGGGTCTTTGGAGCGAGTGGGAACTTACATATTTTTGTGTTTTTTGTTTTCTGTCCCAGTAGGAAAAATTAAACACTCCATGACTACCTGGATTGGAACCATTAAGAAAACTTGCCCACGCCGTAGGTGTAATCGCCGGCATAGTGGATTCCAAAACGCCGCTTGCTCCCCCCTCCACCAGACTTTGCAAATGCGGCATATACCCCTCTGCCATTGCCGGTCCCAGCACCTGCCAGCTCCCCCCATCTATCCCAACTATCAATACCTTTTTGTTCATATCCAAAGTATATGTTTCTTTTTTTGCTTTGAAATTTTTTCCTAGCCCTCCTTGGCTTAACTTTCACAGTTGTATATTACGCTTATCGGTGCTTAAGGGCCTTCTGGCGGCCGTTTATCTTTTTTGCAGATTTCGGGTAATCCCCCAAAAGTGATTAAAAATCAGTTATTGCCTTCCTATGGCCCTTTATTACAATTATGTCAGAATATTCAACAGGCAAAAGTGCGAAATCGCACCTTGGCAATGATCTTTAAATAGGACTTTGCCGCAATAGGGATGCTTCCCTGCCACTTCACTTCTTCTCCCTGGGCATCCAGAATCTTGAATTTGTCATTTTTCTCCTTGTGTCCCAGTTGTAAACACACTTCTTCCTCGTTATCTTTAGGATTTACTATCAGAGCATAGATTCCCGATCGAGCAACCGGCCTTAAAACGATTATGTTTGGATTATCCCAGCTTATTACTGTGGAAGTTTCCGCCATGAGCGGATTTGAAAGCATACAAACAGGTGTAGCCATGCCTCTTTGCTCAAAATAGGAAATATATTCCGGCAAATATTGTAAATATTTTTCTTCCACCAGCACTCCATATAGGAAAAGAATCTCTAAAAAAAGAGTGGCTCGCAAATCATGATCTGCCATTATTTTTACCGTTCCTGAATGCAGAATCTGCTTAATTGCCTTACGCAGAATCGGTGTCAACCAATCGGCTCCTGTCTGGCCGTATAGGGACAAAAGCACCTCAATGTTGACTAGATAGTAGGGATTGGAAAAATAACTGAAAGTCAGATCCCTTTCAATAAAACCATTGGGCATTACCAGGCGTGGATACTTCCTTTTCATATACGGAAGTATATATCGTGCCAGCAATTGCTCATAACATTTTAGTAGCTTCCGGGCACATCGTCCTTTCGTCTTAAGTGCCAGCCGCATTATTATGTCTCGTATCCCGTACAGCCACGAATACAACACTCCCTGTGGCTTAGCTTCCAACACTTTTTTCAGGCTGGATATTCCTTGTTCCCGGTATCGCTCGCCCTCGGCAAATGGATGAATGTCCAAAAAACGCCCCAAAACTAAAAGAGTATAAACATGCGTGTTGAGGCAAAGGGTATTGGTGGGGGAACTCCCAAATACTTGCGAGATGATCATCGGCTTGTAAAACAATCCGGCTTTTTCCTGATTGGTTTCCAGGCTGTCGTGAAAGAACCAGATATCCTCCGGGCTCAAAACCTCACTCAGGGTTAATAAATCCCTTAAAGCCTTTTCTGCTTTTTCTAAAAATACTGCTTCCCCGCTTCGTTCATAGTAAGATAAAAGCAGATTGATCCCTTGCACCTGGTTGACTGTATGAGTTTCCATCTCTTCCGTCCAGACGCCGTGTTTCCATCGACCGTCCGCCGGCAGGCTCAACATGGTTGCATAGGCTATGAAACTGGATAGCACATCATAAATTTTTTTGCCCGTCTGACTCTGCAGGTATTGGAGATAATGGTACAGAGTATAACCCATATGTTGACACGCCCAGCTTCTCTTGTAGTTTGGATACCGGGTGTTGTAAACTTGTCCCCGGGCAAAATAATGCCAGACATCGGTAATCCTCTCCATGGAAAACCACAGTGCCCAGGTCACCTTCTGTTGCTCGGCTCTTTGTCTCTGCAGAATCTCATTTTGATAGGACTGTCTGTCTTTTTCAAAAAGTAAAACGCAAAATTCCGACCATCCATCTTTGTCACCCTGCAGGGTAATTGATATATTTTCGGCTCCGCGGGCCACCTCCCAGGACGCCGGCGTTTTTTCGCATGCAATTCTACCTTGAGGATCATAGCTTCTCCATTTGGGCGGATGAGGGATCCAATAAAGTTGCTCTGCATTCTTGGTGATTAGATGCCCCATCGACGCCGAGTATAGCTCCGCATCTGAAATATAAAAATTTAGTATCGTTGTTTGCCTGCAAAAAATCGAAATATGAAAACAGAATACCTCGTAAGCAGTTAAGTGATCGCTAATAATTTTGATCTCCAGTGGCCCGTCATCTCCCTTATCCTCACTGCGCCTTTCAAAATGAGCATCTTGATAGATCAGCTCCCCCCAGGTTTCTGAGGATTCCTGGAGCAGGTTTCCCAGGTCAATCTGTATCTTCTCTACTGTGCTCATCTCAGGCCCTTGAGGATTTCTTTGAATAATAGAAGAACGTTGTTCTTTTTGTCGATAAATCCGAAAAGTAAAATTGTACCCACATAACTAACCATCCCCACCCCGATCAAAGCCGCCAGACCTGGTAAATTAACGGTACCGAACTGTCTCTTGACTAAATACAGACATAGCACCATAACCAAAGTGGCTGCCGTCGGCGTAAAAACAAGCTTTAAAAATTCCCGGGGGCTGTGGTCAATGAATTTTTGAACCAGGAATAAACCGGTTCCACTTATCAGCAGGCTAGATAGAAAAACTGATAGTGCGGTTCCCGGCATCCCCATTAAAAGGGTGAAGGGATAAATGGTTATAATAATAAGAATTAGTCGAATCAGCGAAAGTTTGGTCGAGATGTCCGGCCGATTCATACTCATAAAAATATTCCCGAATTGCATGCACTTGACTACCCCCAGCAGACAAAGGATTTGCATAGTCGGAACCATCTCGGTCCACTTTCCACCCAGAATCACCTGGACAAGCTCTGTTCCCAGAACAATAATACCTCCCGTGATGGGATAAGATATTGCCGAGACAAGTAGCGTGCTCTTAATATAGCCGCCCCTCAATTTTTCCCGGGTATCCTGTAATTTGGAATAGGCTGGAAAGCTCACTTTCGATATCACATCACCTATATCTGTCGCCACCAGGTTGGAAATCCGGTAGGCATATCGATACAGTCCCAGCGCTTTCACACCCAGCATCCGGCCGACCAGAAAATCATCGCCGTTCATAATAAAGAATTTTAGAATTGATGTTCCAAATATCCACTTTCCAAAAGTCCACAGCTCACGCAACTTGCCCACATCTGTACAAAACCGGGGCCTTTTGGCTGCCAAAATATAACTCAAAATTACTCGAAACGTTTCTCCCGCCAGTTTTCCCCATACCAGGGCCCAGACATTTTTGTAGAGCACCGCCAGATACACGGAAAGTCCAAGATCGACGATCAAACCTCCGATTTGATAAATAAATACCTTATGGAATTGCAGTTCTTTTTGAAACACGACCAGGCGCATGTTACTGAATGTATTCAGTATCATCATAATGCCTATTACCCGAATTAGAGTTGTGGCTTCGGATTTTTGAAAAAACATCGCCACCAGCGGAGCGCTGATATACAGCACAACATATAATAAAATCCCCCTGACAATCCCTACCGTCCACGCTGCATTCAAGTGATCATCCGTAATGGATGGTTTTTGTATCAAGGCCGATTTAAAACCCGTTTCGGTAAGCTCGTTTAGAATGGCCATTGTTAATAGGCCGATACCCAACAACCCAAAATCCCGCGGTCCCAGCAGACGCCCTAATATTACCAGCCGCACCAGATCCAATACGCGTAAAACGACCGTGGTCTGCATAACCCAGAACCCACCGCGAATAGTTCTGTTATATAGACTTGGTTTATTTCCCAAAGACATATAGGTGTGGTCCGTATCCCCCGGTCACATATAAGATCGAAGTTGTCTCTTTAGGCACTATATTTACCCGCTATAAAGATTTGAAATCTGCGCAGTTTCGGGATAAGTCGCATACATACATCCCGAAAATAAAATCGTGGCTGTTTGCGCATTTTATGATACATCTCATACTGTATTTCCTGAATTGTAAAACCGCAATAAGTTAGAAATTGTTTTATTTGTCGGGTTGTATATATCCGAAAATGACCCATATGTCCCACCTTGGATAATTTTTTATATTCATAAAGTGGATCATCCATTCCCCCACCCCGCAAATACTTTATCATTCGATCGAGTGTGTACAGGTTGGGTGTACTGAATATCAATTTTCCTTGACGGTGCAATACTCGGTTAATCTCCCGGAGGGTAATGATCGGATCAATACGCAGATGCTCGAAAACCTCTGTGCATAAGATCAT
>Ga0272443_10000893_pt1 | contig 49096 bp, 35 predicted proteins | sample SSMAcet12_FD_193581 | JGI IMG/M metagenome (GOLD analysis project Ga0272443, IMG submission 193581) | Marine sediment archaeal communities from Little Sippewissett salt marsh, Falmouth, MA, United States - SSM-Acet-12 | ecosystem: Environmental > Aquatic > Marine > Wetlands > Sediment ...
ATGTCCTTTCTGTGGGCTGACTCTGGATAGGGATCACAATGCAGCCATAAATATACTCAGACTGGGGCTACAGTCTGTGCATCAAAGTGCTAGATGCCCCCGACTTCAGTCGGGGGAGTAGTCACATTGAGTACCCAGTTTGAAAGTGGAGCATGTCTGAGCAGGGCCAACAACAAAAACGTCAGCTGAATACCTCGCTAGGATCCTCTGCATAAAACGTCAACCAGATCGAACGTCACTACCTGGCGACATACTTCCACGTATTTTTGCTTAGCCCTGCCACCCCCAACTTCGGCGCTGAACCTCAGCCAGAAATTACATCCTCATCACCCGCTCCACCGCCTCCCGGAGGTCGTGGACAACGTCAGGTCCCGACTCCATCCGGTCCCGGTCGAGGTAAAGCGCAGAAAGTCCCGCTTCCTTTGGGACCTCGTAATCGAAGCAGCGGTGGTCGCCGATGTGCATCACTTCTTCGGGCTTCGCGCCGAGGTAATTGCACAGGTCCAGGAAGGTCTCGGGAATGTTCTTCACCTTTTTGAACTTGGAAGTGACAGAGAGGATCTCGCGGAATTGGTGCTTGAGGCTCTCAAGCTCGAACTCCACAAACTCTGTGGCGCCGTTGGAGGCGACGACTAAGTCGAACTTCTCCGAGAGGATGGAGAGAACCTCCTCGGTCTCGGGATAAAACTCGATCTCATCTCTATACCTCTCCAACAGATCAACCCGGGATATGTCAAGGTCGAAGCGGTCGAGCCAGTGCAAAAGGTCGTACCAGCGCAAGTCACTCGTCCCGACGGACATATACTCGTCGTAAACGAGCTTCTTGGCCTCTTCAAGGTCGATCCTGTGCCTCTCGGCGTAAAGGGTGGGAACCCCCTCCAGCCAGACATTCTCCACATAGTTGGAGGTGACGAGAGTCCCGTCCATGTCGAAGGATATGATCTTGATCATCTTGACGCACCAGTATTCTGGAGTGTTGGATTGAGGGGCCTGTTAAGCTTTTGCCGCTTTCGCCACTTTCGCCACCCCCACCTCCAGCCTGGGTGGCACATTTTCCCCTCAAAAGATCGCAGCTTTGATATATCTCCAACCCAAGCCTGAGGGCCATTAACAGAATCAACGGAATCGGCCAACCCAGGAATTGATCATGAAGACAACAAATGTACTGAAAACTTTGAGCTTCATTGCCACCAACTACTTCGCGATTTGGGTTCTCTCGGCATCCATGATTGGGCTTCTTCGCCCACCCACCTTCCAGGCGGTGATACCTCACATCCCCCTCATGCTCGGCATAATCATGTTCGGGATGGGCATGACCTTGCAAGTGGAGGACTTCAAGGAGGTCTTGACCCAGCCAAAAGAGGTAGTCGCAGGAGTGGTGGCTCAGTACTCCGTCATGCCGCTTCTTGCCTTCGGGATTGCGGAGGCATTTCACCTTCCTGGAGAACTTGCAGTAGGGGTCGTTCTCTTGGGGGCGTGTCCTGGCGGGACCGCCTCTAACGTCATAACCTACCTTGCACGTGGCGACGTTGCGCTCTCAGTCTCCATGACCTCAGTATCTACCCTAATCTCGCCCATAATGACGCCACTTCTCGCCCTGTGGCTCGCAGGTTCCTGGGCGCCAGTTCCTGCTGGCGATCTTTTCGTCTCTGCGGTCAAGATCGTGCTGATTCCGGTCTTGATGGGGCTTGCGGCTCACATCTACCTCACAGATCTTGTGGAACGAGGCATCGCGGTTCTGCCACTCGTATCGGTTTCGACCATCGTTCTGGTTGTTGGCGCAATCATCGGGGCCAATTCAGGGAGAATCCTCACCGCAGCCGTCACGATCTTTGCGGTCGTCATAATTCACAACCTTCTGGGCTTGGCATTGGGTTACGGCGTTGGATCTGGTCTTGGAATGACAGAACCTCGGAAAAGGGCGATTGCGGCGGAAGTTGGGATGCAAAACTCAGGGCTCGCAGTCGCCCTTGCCATGACTCATTTCAATCCAGTGGCCGCAATTCCCGGAGCGATATTCAGCGTGTGGCACAACATCTCTGGACCGATCCTTGCGACCTGGTGGTCCCGGAAAGACGAGATGCAAAAAGAACGACGAGAATAGCCAAGATTCGCAAAGGAAGGCCCGCTGAAGAGGAGATCGATGCGCGATCTCGGAGACAAAAAATGATCCGGATGAAGAGGCTCTTTCCGAGCGCAGATCACGACTCTTCGTCCTCAATGATCACCTCTTCGTAGATGTACCACCTGAGGGGTGCCTCAGCGGAGATCTCGTCCTGGTCCGCTGTTTTGATCTTAATATCGCCTATCAAGGAAGTGTCCATGTTCCTGTTGAGGGTGATCTTGTTGTCCTCGTTGTCCATCATGACATAGAAGCAAACAGAGTCGACGGTCTGAATTGTCATCTTGTCGTACTCGGAGTCTTCCTCAACGTCGGTCAATGTATCGGAAATTTGCCAAATACCATCCACGGTGCAGGTCCGATCACCAGTGCAGTTCACTTCAGCTACGTGAAGCGCCAGGATGACAACATTCTGAGATTCGCCCAGATTTGTCGTGTAGGCATATGTACCAGGCACATCGAAGTAATCCATCTCGATCAGATTGCCATCTCTACAAAGCTCCAGAAAAGCTTTCTCGCAAGAGTCATCCACAAAGAGCTTGGCTTCAAATCCCTCTTCCAACTTGAGCACATCCCCACTTTTGATCGTCAAAGGTTCGGCACTGTTCACAAGCATCCTGGAGAGTTGCTCGTCGACCATCAGGTTTGTGTCTTCAGAGTCGTAGTAGAGGCGACCATTTTCAACATAAGCGGCGAAGTATTCCTCGCCCATGAACGGGATAGTGTAGAAGCTTCCCCAATCCTCTAACGCAAAATCATCTTCCTGGGCGACAGTTTCATACCTAACACCACAAGGTTCATCGAGAGCACCATCTGTGATGGTCATGATGATCCTTTCAGTTCCGATGTCATCATCGAGGTCATAATGGAACCCGGCAAAGTTGGATATATCCCACTCGACGGTCATACCATCAACAACTTCAGCAATGCTGCTTCTGATCTCGTAGGTTCCAGGCTCAGTGATATCCTTGTAAACGTAGAACCTGAGAGGATGCTCAGCAGAGACGAAGCCTTGGTCGGCGGTCTTGATTTTGATGCCATCGATCAACTCGATGTCTTTGCCAGCCACAAATTCAATCCCCTGAGAGTTAGTCATGACAACCTCGTCATCTTTGGCGGAACTGATATCCATCAGGCCGTATTCCGAGCCGGATTCAACCCTAAAGGGCTCTTCAGATATCTGGAATACACCTTTTACCGTGTAGTAACTTGTGGGCTTCAGCTTCACATTGCCTACGACTTGAACCGCCAAGATTGCAATATCTTGATCAGCAACGTTTTTGGCGTAAACGTAGGTTTCGGGCGGGTTGATGATGGTCGTATCCACCAGTCTCGTATCTTTGTACAACGATACTTTGACGCCAGCTTCATCCTCTGAAAACCTGATATTGTAACCATCTTCGAGCAAAAGATCTTCGTCGCTCCCTAAAGTTTGCCTATCGGCAGAGTCGATGAGAATCTGTCTCAAAATTCCGTCCTCAAGACAGTTGCAAGCAGACGATATTTGGGTGGTGCCATATCCTGCAAAGTATTTCTGGCCCAGGAACACAAGCACACGATAATTTCCCCAACCTTCATTCTCAAAGGCGACATCTTGCGCCTCTGATCGGTACTTTGCATCCCCCGGTTCCACAGAACCGTCTCTGATCTGGATCTGAAGCGATTCGGCGCCCAGATCTTGGTTGACTCCATAGTAAAACCCACCAAACTCCTGTGGCCCCCAGACGTATTCTACGCCGTTGACGACTTCGACCACAGGACCACGAATTTCAAAATTTTCAGAACCATGGGCAAAGCCCAGGGTCGCCAAAAGGGCAATGGAAATGACAATTGTCGCATGCTTCATTTAGATGGCCTCCTCTTCTCCATCAATGGTTACCTCTTCGTAGATGTACCACCTGAGGGGCTCTTCAGCGGTGATGCAATCCTGGTCGGCGGTCTTGATCCTGATATCGCCCATCAAAGAAATGTCCTTGTTTTTGGCGAGGGTGATCTTGTTGTCCTCGTTGTCCATCATGATGTAAAGGCCATCAGAATCAACGATTTGGACGGTCATCTTGTCGTACTCGGTGTCCTCTTCAACCATGATTGGAGTGTCAGATATCTGCCACAGACCGTCGACTTTGCAGTAGCTTTTGCCGCCTATGCTTATCGGCTCTTGGAAATGGGCTGCAATCGTCGGAACTTTTGGCGCACCATCCTGATCGACGGTGTAGACGTAAGTCACCGGAGGGCTTAAAGCAACTCGATCGATTACCTCGCCCTCGTGCAATAGCTCTACAAGTATGCCCTTTTCATCAGTTCCAATCTTAAACTTCAGAGCATAGCCTTCTTTCAGTTCTACGATTTCGTCGCTTGCCACCACTCTTGATATTCCATCGTTTACCAGAATCTTGCTCAACTGCTCCGAAACAAGGAGGTTCGCAGTACCGGCTTCGTCAAAGATCTCAGTGCAGGTATCGTATGTGTAACCTGCAAAGTAAAGATCGCCCATGAAGGGGATGTTGTAGAACGTGCCCCAATCCTCATACGCGAAGTCATCTTCTTGGGCAGAGGTCTCATACATGACACCACAAGGTTCATCGAGAGCGTCACCGGTGATGGTCATGACAATCCACTCAGTTCCGATGTTGTCGTCGATGTCGTAATAGAACCCAGCGAAGTTGGAGGTATCCCACTCGACGGCCGCACCATAGACAACCCCAGCGACGCTGCCTCTGACCTCGTAGGTGCCAGGCTCGGCGATCTCCCTGTAGAGGTAGAACCTGAGAGGTTCCGTGGCGGAGATCACATCCTGGTCGGCGGTCTTGATCCTGATGTTCCCCATCAGGGAAGTGTCCTTGTTCCTGTTGAGGGTGATCTTGTTGTCCTCGTTGTCCATCATGATGTAGAGGGCATCAGAATCGACGGTCTGGATGGTCATCTTGTCATACTCGGTGTCTTCTTCAACATCGGTGATTTCGTCAGAGATCTGCCAGATTCCATCAACTGTGGCGAGGTCCTGCTCAGCGCCGCGGAAGGCGTTCTTGAAGTGAACGGCGATGACGACTATGTCTTCGGTGTCACCAAGATCCACCGTGTAGGTGTAGGTCTTGTCCTCGATGGTAGCGAGATACATTGAAGGCTCGACAATTGCAGAGTCGACGGTATTGCCATCTTTGTTGAGTTCGAGATATACTCTACCGCCATCGAGGTCGATCGCCTGAATGGCGAGCTCATAGCCCTCTTTCAGCTTCAGAGGAGTGCCGGTGGTGAAGGTATACTCCTCATCGTCGTTGTAGAGCACCTTGGAAATCTGCTCATCGACCATCAGGTTGGTATCCTCAGAATCGTCAAAGAGGTAACCATCATCGACATATGCGACAAAGTACTCCTCTCCGAGGAATCCGATGGTGTTGAAGCTACCCCAATCCTCAAACTCGAAGTCACCTTCCTGGGCGATGGTCTCGTACTTGATGCCGCAAGGCTCGTCGAGAGCGCCATCAATGATCGTCAAGGAGATGGTTTCTGTACCGATGTTGTCGTCAGCATCGTAGTAGAACCCTGCAAAATCCTGTGGCCCCCAGACGTACTCTGCACCGTCAATGACTTCAGCCACAGGACCGCGAACTTCTATTGTATCGATTGCGTTTGCCATTGTTGAAAACAGCAACAATGAGGCGATTGCTATCACTATTTTGGCCATGTAAACATCCCAATATTCCTTTGGGCAAGATCAAGGGGACCTATGTTATATAAAATTAATCATTAAAATCCTCGTGGGATGAACCGACCATTATCAAACCAATGGTATTCGATTAAGAAATGCAGAAGAAGATTATATGTGATCTCGGAGGCAAAAATGGTCAGGATGAAGAGGACCTTTACGAGCGCAGATCACGACTCCTCGTCCTCTCCATCCTCTTCGTCCACAGACTTGTAAACGTAGAACCTGAGCGGCTCGTCTGCAGAGATCTCGTCCTGATCTGCCGTTTTGATCCCTATGTCGCCCATCAAAGTTATGTCATCGTCCCGGTCGAGCATTATCTCACGCTCCCTGTTGTTCATGGTGATGGTCATGTCCCGAGAACTGACCTCGTCCACTGTCATCTTGTCGTAGTCGTCGCCCTCTTCGACTTCGATGGGGTCGTCCGATATCTGCCAGATCCCATCTATCTCAGCAAAACCGTCATCACCGCTCATGAAAGCCCGCCTGAAATGAACCGCAACGACGACAACATCGTCTGCGCCACCCACTCGCCTCTTGTAGGTGTAGGTCTCATCCTCGATCAAACCGGGCTCGAAAAACTCCACCACAGATGAGTCGACCTCTTCGCCGTCCTTGAAAAGCTCAATATACGCCTTCTCGCCCCGCCCGTCCACAGAATCAAGGACGAGCTTGTACCCGGCCTCAAGCCGAATGGGATCGTCCGTGGACATGGTCTTCTTCCTGTCGACGTTCATGAGAACTTTTGTGAGCTGCTCGTTGTCGAGCATGTTGGGCTCGTCCGACTCTTCCAAGAAGAGGCCTTCCGAGTATCCAGCAAAGTATGGCTCGCCCAAGAATGCGATGGTCCAAAATCGGCCCCAATCCTCGAACTCGAACTCTTCTTCTTGAGCCTCGGTGTGGTAAATCGCACCAGACAACTCACTGAGACGACCACCGGTGATGTTTAAGACGAGCAATTCTCGCCCCAACCCCTCGTCCAAATCATAATAGAACCCGGCAAAGTTGGAGTTGTTCCACTCGAAAGTGCCGTTTTCAACCTCGGCCACACCCCCTCTGATCTCACGAACTTCCTGCTCGTCTGCTTCTTTGTAGATATAGAACCGAAGAGGATCTTCGATCGAGACATCATCCTGATCAGCGGTCCTGATCCTTATGCCATCCATCAAAGATGCGTCCCGATCCTTAGAAAGCCTTATCAACGTGTCCTCATTGCTCATGGTTATGGTCATGTTCTCGGGATCAACATCCTGAACCGACATTTTGTCCCATTCTTCGTCTTCTTCGACGGATAAAGTCTCGTCAGATATCTGCCAAACGCCGTCAACTGTGACCAATTCTCGCCCAGACCCTCCAAAAGCGTTCCTGAAATGAACCGCGATGAAGACGACATCCTCAGAGCCGACCGGTTTTGTGTAGAGGTAAGTTCTCTCCTCCAAGGACGCGTTCTCTTTGGACGGTTCCACCACGGAAGAATCGATCTCCACTCCGTCCTTGAAAAGTTTTAGGTAGACCTTGTCGTCCCCCAGGTCGACCTCATCGATTTCAAGCCTGTAATCCTCTTCGAGAGATAGTCGATTGGATCCTCTCAAAGTTCGCTCCTCATCATCGTCTATGAGAATCCTCGCCAGCTTTTCTTCTTCCAAAAGGCGCATCCCATCAGACTCGTTGTATAAAAAACCGCTCGCGTATCCGACAAAATGGCCTTCACCCAAAAAGCCCATTGTCCAAAAGGTGCCCCAATCTTCAAACTCCAGATCACACACCTCTGCAAAGGTCGTGTAAACGGCGCCGGACTCTTTTATGGCGCTCTCGTTTATGGTCACGGTGAGGTTTTCGGCACCGATTCCCTCGTCCAAGTCGTAATAGAACCCGGCAAAGTTCTGCAAAGTCCAGGAATAAGTCGCGCCCTCGACCACCTCTGCCACAGATCCCCTTATGGCGATCTCATCCTGGTCTGCAATCGAGACCCCCTGCAACAGAAACAAGAGGGTGAGAATCGTTGCCGCGATCATCATCTTCTTCATACTTATCGGCCTCAAATCCTGGCTTGTCCAGATCACACGCCTTCAAGCCTTCGTCATACAGTATCTAACTATCGGCGGTATATGTAGAACCTGAGCGGATTTTCAGGACTTATGTCCTTCTGGTCGGCGGTTCTGACCCCAATTCCATCCATCAGAACGATGTCCCGATCCCTGGTGAGAACGATCTTTCTGCCCCTGTTCGTCATCGTGACGGAAGGACCCTGAGGATCTACCTCGTCGATTGTCATCCTCTCGTACTCGGACCCTTCCGCAACTCTGAGCGTCGCATCCGCGATCTGCCATACTCCATCGATCGTGGCAAAGTCCTGCTCGCCTCCCTGAAACGCAGTTTTGAAGTGAGCTGCTATGACCACCACATCTTCGACGCCACCAAGATATCTCTTGTAGACATAAGTGCTCTCAGGGCCGACATCTTCAGATGGTGACACGACGCCGGAATCTACCCTTGATCCGTCCTTGTAGAGCTGAACGAAAACCTTGTCACCTTCCAGGTCTATCGAGTTGATGGCCAACCTGTAACCTTGACCCAGATCCAAAGTTGCGCCGGATCCAACATTGACCTCACCATCGAAGTCGACGAGGACCGCCGACAGACGCTCGCCAGAAAGAAGGTTATCTTTGCCAGACTCATTGTACAAAAGCCCGTTTGAATACCCAACAAAGTACTTTCGGCTCATAAAACCCATGACATAATAGCGACCCCAGTCCTCGAAGTTGAGCACGTCTGCTTCGGCTTTCGTTCTGTAGACGACACCGGAATCTTCCTCAAGTGCGTTTCCCGTGATTGTCATTGTGAGCGACTCGGTCCCGATACCGCTGCCCGAGTCGTAGTAGAACCCTGCAAAGTTCTCAGGAGTCCAAGTGTAGACTTCCCCGTCCACGACCTCAGCGATCTCCCCTCTTATCTCAGCTGCACTCGACAACGTCGATAAATACGCCACCAACACCAAAAACCCAACGAAAACTGCCATTTTCATCAAAACTACACCTTCCGCCCATCAAGATTAATATATATACAATTATTGCTGATAAAACTGTTGCTCGAAGGTACGTCAAACGCTATGCAATGATAGAGTGGAAGATGAAAACATCCACAAAGAAAAGGCAGAATGATGAAGAAAAGAGCATCAAAAAGTGGAAAGAAATGAGGAGTTTTTAGCTCCTCAAATTTTCATCTCGTTTAGTCTCTCCTTCTAAGGACAAGGAAGGACACTGCCAGAAGACCAGCTATGGAGAAGACAGCCTCGAAGCCGGGCATTCCGCCCTCTTCCTCAGCAGGCTCTTCCTCTGCAGCGGGCTCTTCCTCTGCAGCGGGCTCTTCCTCAACAGCGGGCTCTTCCTCAACAGCGGGCTCTTCCTCTACCTCGACAGGCTCAGGCTCGGGCTCAGCAACCTCGACAGGCTCGGGCTCAGCGACCTCTTTCTCGGCCACATCAGCATCTTCGTCCTCAATGGTTACTTCTTCGTAAATGTAGAACCTGAGAGGCTCATCGTCCTGGTCGGCGGTCTTGATCCTGATGTTCTCCATCAGGGAGATGTCCTTGTTCTTGTTGAGGGTGACCTTGTTGTCCTCGTTGTCCATCATGATAGACAGGCCATCAGAATCGACGGTCTGGATGGTCATCTTGTCGTACTCGGTGTCTTCCTCAACATCGGTGATCTCGTCAGCGATCTGCCAGATTCCGTCAACTGTGGCAAGGTCCTGCTCGGCGCCGCGGAAGGCGTTCTTGAAGTGAGTAGCGATGACGACTACGTCCTCGGTGTCACCCAAGTCCATCGTGTAGGTGTAGGTCTTGTCCTCTATGGTTGCACCATCTTTGGAAGGCTCGACGACTGCAGAGTCGACGGTATTGCCGTCCTTGTGGAGCTCGACGTAGACCTTGTCACCCTCCAGGTCGATTGCCTGAATAGCAAGCTCGTAGCCCTCTTTCAGCTTCAGAGGCGTGCCGGTGGTGAAGGTGTACTCCTCATCGTCATCGTAGAGAACCTTGCTGAGCTGCTCGTCGACCATCAGGTTGGTGTCCTCGGAATCATCAAAGAGGTAACCATCATCGACGTAAGCTGCGAAATACTCCTCAGCAAAGAAGCCGATGGTGTTGAAGCTACCCCAATCCTCGAACTCGAAGTCATCTTTCTGGGCGGTGGTCTCGTACTTGATGCCTTCAGGCTCGTCGAGAGCGCCATCGGTGATGGTCATGGTGATCTTCTCAGTGCCGATGTCGTCGTCGATGTCGTAGTAGAATCCAGCGAAGTTGGAGGTATCCCACTCGGCGGTTGCACCATCGACAACCTCAGCGACGCTGCCTCTGATCTCGTAGGTGCCAGGCTCAGTGATCTCCTTGTAGATGTAGAACCTGAGAGGCTCATCAGCAGAGATGACACTCTGGTCGGCGGTCTTGATCCTGATGTTCTCCATCAGGGAGGTGTCCTTGTTCTTGTTGAGGGTGATCTTGTTGTCCTCGTTGTCCATCATGATCGTCTTTGCATCAGAGTCGACGGTCTGGATGGTCATCTTGTCGTACTCGGTGTCTTCCTCAACGTCGGTGATCTCGTCAGCGATCTGCCAGATTCCATCAACGGTGGCAAGGTCCTGCTCGGCGCCGCGGAAGGCGTTCTTGAAGTGAGTAGCGATGACGACTATGTCCTCGGTGTCACCCAGGTCCATGGTGTAGGTGTAGGTCTTGTCCTCTATGGTTGCGCCATCTTTGGAAGGCTCGACGACTGCAGAGTCGACAGTCTTGCCGTCCTTGTGGAGCTCGACGTAGACCTTGTTACCCTCCAGGTCGATTGCCTGAATGGCAAGCTCGTAGCCCTCTTTCAGCTTCAGAGGCGTGCCGGTGGTGAAGGTGTACTCCTCATCGTCATCGTAGAGAACCTTGCTGAGCTGCTCGTCGACCATCAGGTTGGTGTCCTCGGAATCGTCAAAGAGGTAACCATCATCGACGTAAGCTGCGAAATACTCCTCAGCAAAGAAGCCGATGGTGTTGAAGCTACCCCAATCCTCGAACGCGAAGTCATCTTCCTGGGCGGTGGTCACGTACTTGACACCGCTGGGCTCGTCGAGAGCTTCACCGGTGATGGTCAAGGTGATGGTCTCTGTGCCGAGGTCATCATCTATGTCGTAGTAGAACCCTGCAAAATCCTGTGGATCCCAGACGTACTCTGTGTCGGTAACTTCGGCCACAGGACCACGAATCTCGACTGCGCCTACTGCCATCGCTGAAACTAGCAATGTTATCAAAGCTGTAAGCGTGATCGCAGTCACTTTCTTCATTATTTCATTAACCTCCTACTTATCCCCTGCAGGGGTGGTTGTGCAGCATACAGCGTAACGATCCCTAAAACTATTGTCCGCACTGGATATTCTCCAAGAACCGCGGTGCCACAAAAAAGGCACCTTCATGCGTTTTTCGGCATCAGTATGGCACTGTATATTGCTACATCACCCTCCTAATCCCGTTGGGTCTATGGGGATATGGTAGAGGATATCTGCATATATCTTTTGTGGTCACCTTTTCGGGCTCAGTCTCTTGATATTCAGAGTTCTTCATTGCCAAAATCCCTCGTGGAGAACACACAAAATGAACAAACGAGCGTACTACATCCACATAAATAATATCATGTTTGAAGGGCCATATTTCTCCTGAATCAGCAGGGAAAGTTGTTTCTACACATGAGTCCAAGAGACATACATATGGCGCAAACTGGTGTGATATATCATCCTATTTACATGAAGCACTACACTAACGACCACCCAGAAAGGAAGGAGAGGCTTGCTGCCATACTGGAGAAGATCGAGTCCTCCAATCTCGATCTGGAATTCATCACCCCCAAACCAGCTACCCTCGACCAAGTGGAGACAATTCACACCCGAGGCTACATCGAGCAGGTCAAGACCATGTGCGAGAAGGGAGGGGGTTACCTCGACCTGGACACGGTGGTCTCCAAAGAATCTTACAATGCAGCTCTGATGGCAGCCGGCGGGGTGATAACAGGCGTGGACGAGGTCTTGGGCGACGTTGACAACGCCTTCGCCCTGGTCAGACCACCAGGGCATCACGCCCTTCCCAACAGGGGAATGGGTTTTTGCATATTCAATAACGTGGCCATAGGGGCCAAGCACGCCCAGAAAAGAGGACTTGGAAAAGTGCTGATCGTGGATTGGGACGTGCACCACGGAAACGGGACCAACGCAATGTTCTACGCGGACCCTTCTGTTCTCTACTTCTCTGTCCACCAGTCACCCCACTACCCAGGAAGCGGAAGGGCAAAAGAGGTTGGAATGGAAGAAGGAGAGGGCTTCACGGTCAACGTCCCTATTCCCAGGGGCACGGGCAACTCGGGATATCTCATGGTATTCGAAGAGATCCTAAAGCCGATCGCATTGGAGTTCGATCCAGACATAGTTCTGGTATCTGCAGGCCAAGACATCCACCAAAGAGATCCCCTTGGCGGGATGGAGGTCAGCACAGAAGGATTCATGGCCATCGCAGAAGTGGTCAAGAAGATCGCGGATACATGTTGTGATGGGCGATTGGTGGCCTCCTTGGAAGGTGGGTACAACCTTGCTGCCTTGTCCGATTCAGTCATTGCCGTCTTGAGAGCCTTCAAAGGGGAGACTACAGAAATGGCCGCTGGTGAAGATCCGCGCACGTCAGAGAGAATAGAAGAAGTGAAAGCGGCACACCGACCTTATTGGAACTGCCTCAAATGAGAAGGTTAGCAGACATTCTGCCAAGCCGAGAAGTATCTGGCCATGAACTCTCTGAACTCGCGATCTTTGATCCCCAAAAGCTCCTGATCCACACGTATTTTGTATCCGGCCTTTATCTGGGGATTGAGATGTTTTCCCAACGCGAGGTTGGAGATCTGAGATTGGATCAGCTCAGATGCAACAGTATATTTTCTTTCCACCTCCACCACCACGCGCCCCTCCTCTACGTAAGGCCCAGATAGGATTTCGCTGTGATGAGAAACGAATCTCTCCACGTGATCACCCTCCCAGAGCGGAGGGCCAGCGCGTTTTGCAACTCTGGGAAGTGTGGCCACCTCCAGCTCAAAAAGCATCCTCAAAATGCCCTCACCCACGCCAGAATCGTCTTCTAAGCCAGGACCGATATATCTCATAAGGGAAGCCCGTCCGTGCCAGTCCACATCTGACCTCAACACCGAAAAGCCGTTTCTCTCCAGAAGAGATCTGATAGACTGCTCTGCCTTTCTCATCTGGGGGAATAACACGTCTTCCACCAGAGGCGGAGCCGAAAACTCCACAAGAATCAGAGAGCTTCCTCTGCACTCGATCGATCCGAGAAGCTCTTCATCGGTTAGAGGTGTTATGGACGACGGAAAGAAGAATTCAATATCTGGCCGCTTGAGAAAACATCGAGCTACAGCCGCAAACTGGAACATCCTGTCCAAAGTTAGGGCGGCAGCAACGTTTCTCTTGGGATCGACCGGGTCCACAACGACGAGAGGATCTTCATGGGTGCGGGCAGAATGTTTCTTCAAGTCGATAGTCTCGCCAGGGCGCCAAAGACTTGCGTTTTTCAAAACTTCCAGAAAAGAGCCGTAACGAATCACCAGAAGCTCGGACAGATAACCAGAAAAACCGCCTACACGAAGCTCAGACCCGTAAACTCCGGCCCCCTTCATGAACTGCTTCAGGAGGAGAACATCGCCTTCCAGCCCACCTATCCTGGAAGATACGTACCTGCAATGGAAAGGAGTCCTATCGACGGCCGAGAGGATACATGAAGCATCCTCTACCAAGTAGCAGGGCACAATGTCCAGCTCAAATCCCTCAAAAAAAGCGTGGACGTAGGCGTGCTCCGCGTAACGCTCCTCGTGACGTGGAACTACTTCTCGTGCCAGAGCCAACGCATCTTCCAAAGACGCCACATCTGGCACCCCGATGAAGACATCCAGATCGTGATCGCCAGCAAGCCACGTGTTTCTGGCAGCAGACCCCACCACCAGAACCTCGCACTCTACGCCTCCAGATCGAGCCAGATCCTCAATCCTGGAGACGATGTCTGCGGCAACGCTTCTTAGGCGATCCCGTTCTTGAGGCGTTGGCCGTACCTCCGCGAGAACCTCTTCAAGAAGAGGTTCAAGGGCATGCGAGGTGGAACTCTTCGAGATCGTCGTAGATGGGGCCTCCCGGCGTCAGAGTGCTCTTCTTCAGCACGAACCTATCAACCGTGAACTCGCCCAGATCCAGCTCTTGATAGGGGTTGAGCTTCGCGACGAGATCTTGGCTCATCTTGGGGTTAGGCCGTTTCACTCGCGCGATGGTGGCGTGCGCGCTGAACTTGCGGCCCTCCTTTTTGAACCCCAGAGGATCGAGAACTGCCTCTACCTTGTGGTGAAGCTCCTCAAACTCGCCTTCGGCCCCGATCCAGACCACCCTGATAGACCTTCCCGGAAAGGCTCCGATGCCCTTCACCCTGGCGGCAAAAGCGAGTTGATCTACGTCGTGCAAGGCTTCGACCACTTTCTTCACTTTGGGAGCGGGCACGTCGCCCAGGAACTTAAGAGTAAGATGGACGAGGTTGGAATCGACCAACTTCACCCCACGAACATCTATGTCCCTCTGGACAACCTCGATCTCTTCGCGCATCTTGGCTGGAAGATCGACGGCCACAAAACACCTTATGCCCTTCTGAGCCATCTTCGCCTACCTGAGAACTCCGCCTTTGCTGGCGGAAGTCACGGATTTGCGGTACCTGGCCAGCATTCCGGTCTTGATCTTGGGCTCAAGTGGCTTCCAAGTTGCTTTTCGCTTTTCCAGCACATCTTCGTCCACGAGAAGGTCAATCTTCCTGGCGTCGATATCAATGCTGATAGTGTCGCCGTCTTCTATCAGAGCGATAGGACCGCCTACCGCGGCCTCAGGACAGATGTGACCTATGCAAGGACCACGAGTACCACCAGAGAATCGGCCATCGGTTATCAAGGCCACCGAGTCTCCAAGACCCGCGCCCACGATGGCAGAGGTTGGTGAAAGTGTCTCTCTCATGCCAGGTCCACCTTTGGGCCCTTCGTACCTGATCACGACGATATTCCCTGCCGTTACTTCACCACCCACGATCCCGGCCAAAGACTCTTCCTCAGAGTTGTAGACCTTGGCAGGGCCGGTATGTTTGCGCATCCCTTCAGCGACTGCGATCTGTTTGATGACGCTTCCCTCTGGCGCAAGGCTGCCCTTCAGGATCGCGATTCCGCCTTCGGGATGGACAGGATTGTCCAGCGTTGTCACCACTTTGTCGTAGGTTGCTGGGTTGGCAGGCTTGAAATCCGCAATCTCTTCGCCCAGAGTTCTGCCGGTCACGGTGAGGACATCCAGGTTGAGCTTGGATTCGAGCCTCTTCATAACTGCGGGTATGCCGCCAGCACGTTCCAAATCGATCAGATGGTAGGGACCGCCAGGCCTCAGGTTGGCGAGGTGGGGCGTATCGCGACTCAATTCATCGAACCTGTCCAGGTCCAGGTCTATCCCGAACTCTGACGCTACTGCAGGCACATGGAGCGCGGTGTTTGTGCTCCCACCAATGGCCATGTCCATCCGAATGGCGTTATCTATCGACTCCGGAGTGACGATCTGCCTTGCAGTAATGTTCTTCTCGATCAGCTCTATGATCTTCATCCCGGACATCTTGGCGATCCTGATCTTCTTTGCGTCCACGGCATGAGCTGTGGCGCAGCCAGGAAGGCTCAGGCCCAAGGTCTCGGTGATGCAAGCCATCGTGTTGGCCGTAAAGAGGCCTGCACAAGATCCTGCGCCAGGACAGGCCAGGTTTTCCAGAGATTCGAGCGTCTCGCCGCCTTTTTGCCAGCCCTCGAAGACGTCTATCAGGTCGATCTCTTGGTCGCAGGCAAATCCGGGAAGCATGGGGCCTCCGGTTACCGCGATTGCAGGTAGATCCAGTCTTCCTGCAGCCATCAGGTGGCCGGGCACGATCTTGTCGCAGGAGGAGACCAAGACCATCCCGTCGAGCTGATGTGCCTCCATCATCACTTCGATTGTGTCTTCTATGATCTCTCGACTGGGCAAAGAGTACTTCATGCCTTTGTGGCCCATGGCAATTCCATCGCATAGGCCGATGGTGTGAAACTCGAAGGGAACTCCGCCCGCCATCCTGATTCCGGCCTTGACCGCCTTGGCAATTCGGTCCAGATGGATGTGACCGGGTATGAACTCGTTCCAGGAGTTTACCACGCCCACGAATGGGCGGTCCATCTCCTCATCGATGAGGCCCGTACCCTTAAGGAGAGCCCGGTGGGGCGCCCTTTCCGGACCGACCTTGGTGATATCGCTTCTCATGAGAACAACCTCTTGATAGAATAGATCACGCGATACTTAAAAGTAGTCGGTGTACCATGCGGATTATATAAAAACAAATGACTTATGTTACCGTTGATAGACATATCCACTTCCGAGCATATGCCAGGCATTTCCCGTCTTGCCAAGCTCAAGGCAAATCTCCCATCCCTTTTTGCATTTAGAGCTTATCTCCTCAGAGACGATGACCGGTCCTATTACCTTCCCGGATCCCATATAATCCTCAAGCCACAGCTCGCCCGACTTTGTATCTGCAACCTTGAAGTACCCGTCCTTTGTCTCTTCGAAGTCGACTTCTGGACTTCCTCGGGCATAGTCGTATATCAAATCGGAAAGCTCAGCCACCGCGACCATGTCGGATTTCAGCTCGCCAACGATATCGGCCATTCTCTCGTGATCTTCCTTGGAAGCGTAACCTTTCTCGCCCAGCCATCTTACGAATTTTCGCATGACTGTGCCCACGGTTTTCAGAAGGCTGTTGCTCGCTACAACCTTCTTAACCATAAAGTAGTCGAGAAATTCTGAGATATCGAAAGGCGCGATCATATCTGGTCCGAATATCTCACAGAATTCCTTTCCTTCGTCATAGAGCTCATCGAATAGATCTGAGTCCTCCGGGCTCAGAGAACTGGGGCCATAGCCATTCAGGCAATCTTCGAAGAGATCTATCGTCTCTTCGTAACCACCATAGGTTCGAGGCTTCAGTCGAGCCTTCTGTTCGGCCAGAAACTCGTCAAAAATATCTTTAATTGTTCCCATCTCATTACCGCGTTTCTCCGATTCGGACGTCATACAAAGTTAACATCAGAATATTTTCTCCATTTAGATCTGGCGCTGTTTTTCCTCAAAAAATCGGATATCTCAGCCCTTAAATATGCGCGATTGCCTTGAGGGGAGCGGTGACCAAATGAATCCCTATCATCTCTTCCTTGCGTTATTGGGGCTCTACATCCTCATGCTGATAGGAATCGGGATCCGATCATCCCGAGGGCAACGATCTGTGACCGACTTTTGGCTTGCGGGCCGGGAAGTGGGCGCGGCAAACATCGGGTTTTCTGCAGCAGCATCCTGGCTTACGGCAAGCGCCCTGCTTCTTGCAACTGGCCTATTTCTGTTCATAGGGGTTGGTTCCATATGGATTTGGGTCTTTCCAAACGTGGCAGGTTTGATGATCCTGGCCCTCTTGGCCAAGAGGCTGAGAAGCGTTCCGGCCATAACTCAGCCAGAACTTCTTGAGATCAGGTACGATCCCCTGGTCAGAGCTCCGGTGGCTCTTGCCATCACAATCACCATGATCCTATTTGCCGTGACCGACTTCATCGGGTTCAAGCTCGTCTTAGGATCTTTCTTTGGAGTTCCGCCTCTCTACGCCGTCTTGATAATGGCGGTTGCAGTCTCCATCTATGTGAGCCTTGGAGGCTTCAAGGCCGTGATCTGGACCGACGCGATTCAGTTCGTCTTCCTTGCAGGAGTCGCCTTGGTGGTCGCGTTCCTGGCCTTCAAAGTGCCGATTGAAAGCGACATATCGTTAGGAGCCTCCGCAAGTTCACTAGGCCCTGAGTGGTGGAACATATTCATCCTAGGGGGCGTTGCAGGGGCGCTTGTCCTCCAGCTCGCCCTGCTTCCCGGATGGGTCGCAGAGCAAGACCCCTGGCAAAAGATCTGGGCCGCCCGCGACGATAAGTCTGCAAGAAATGGCCTGATCCTGGGGTCGGTGCTTCTGGGCGTGATATATCTTGCCTGTTTTTTAACTTCGATAGGGCTTCGCGCATTGTATCCCATGCCCGCAGGCGAGCTCGAAGCTGAGATGTTATACCTCCAGTTCATCCAGGATAGCGTCCCCCAAGCGTTCATCGCGGTTCTCGCGATAGGGTTTGCCGCAGCGTCCATGTCCTGTGCAGATACATTCGCGACCTCTGGGGCGTCTTGCATATCAAGAGACATCGTCCAGAGGTACATCAGACCCCAGGCCACCATGAAGGAGATGCTGGTCATAAGTCGGGTTTTGGTCGTCGTCATGATCGCAATCGCGGCCACGATAGCCCTGAAGACCGAAAGCATCGTCGAAGCCGTGATCATAGCAACGGTGATCGGAACGACCTCCTACTTCTTCCCAATAATCGGCGGCCTCTTCTGGAAACGGGCCACCAAATGGGGGGCTCTTGCAGCCGTGATCATAGGAGGGGGATGCCAGATCGCGCTCGTGTCTTACGAGAAGTTCTGGCTGAAAGCGCCGTTGGACACACTATCGCCCTATCTCACAGAACACGGCGTTCTTGTAGGACTATCTTTGAGCGCCTTCTTCTTCGTTGGAATCTCTCTTGTAACGCCAAAGCCTGAGCCAACGAGGCTTGCACCCTTCTTCCCAGATGTAGGACGAGATCTTTTCGGGTCTGGCGCCCTTCGCGCAGACAGAAGCGATGTGCGCTATAGAGAAGTTGCTGCCATGATCGAAGAGAAGCTGATAGGAGATCGAGCACATCTTCACCTCTGCCTGAACGTTGCGCCGATCATGACAGATGGCGGCAGGACCGAAGAGAAACTCGAATGGGACCGATTCGTGAAGGCCCTCACGAAAGATCGCTCGAGCTGGTTCGCGCTCACAGGAAACGACACAGTTTACAGATTGTCTCAATCCGACATGCTGGCCTCGGTCAAGATGGTGCGAGGAGACCAGCTCCAGATCTGGCTTTCAGCCGAACCGAGAAAAGACCTGATCGAGAGACAAAGAGACGAGATCTACGTCTCATGTGAAGAGATCAAAAATACCCTGATGGGACTTGGGCTGACTGCCTCTCTCGGTCGATAATTGCGGCGATTGAGACTATTGAGACGATTATGATGACTGCGAAGATAGAAGATCGCAAAGATTATGGCAACTCTGAGATCGCGGCCGTTGTGATTACTGCAATGATCGCAATGACCATCCCTTGAGGCAATATATGACGAAGATCACAGAGGTCGCGGTGGTGGGAGCAGGGCCTGCAGGATCTGTCGCCGCCAAAGTCGCTGCCAAAGCTGGCGCAGAAGTGGTCTTGATCGACAGAAAAACAGAGATAGGCTCACCAGTGCAGTGTGGTGGATTCTTGCCCGAAGCTCACGAGCTAAGAGCGCTCCTCCCAAGAGCGCACCTTCCCGAAACTCTGGTAGAGGTCCCTGAAAGGCATATCCTTCACAGGACCTCGATCCAGAGAATGTACGGCCCTTCTGGAAAGTCCAAAGAGTTTCACGTCGACGGAAGGGTGATCGATCGAAGGGGTTTTGATCGCCATCTGGCAAAACTGGCCGCGAGAGCCGGAGCTGAGATCATGACGGCCACAAGAGCCCGGCTCGAAGGATCGAGGAAATCGTGCCTGGAACTTTCGGGCCACCATTCAGGCCATCTCGAAGCAAAGGTGATCGTGGGGGCAGACGGCCCTGCCTCGGGAATTGCGAGATCAGCTGGGATCAAGCTTGGATCGGATATGGGGATCTGCCTTGAGTACGAGATGGTAGATGTCAGGATCGATCCCGATGCTGCAGAGATGTACTTTGGGACGAAATCCGCACCAGGAGGTTACGCTTGGATCATTCCCTTGGGAAACGATGCTGCCAACGTGGGAGTGGGCGTGAGAAACTCATACCTAGACCAAGGCGAAAATTTGCGAAAGATATTGGACGGGTTCATCGAACATCACCCAATCGCAGGAGAAATGTTGCGCAAGGGAGAGGTGGTCGCGGTGATGCGAGGCCTCGTTCCAGCAAGCGGGATGCCGCCCCGGGTTCAGAAGGGAAACGTAATCCTGGCAGGAGATGCCGCAGGCCAGGTGATGGCAACCTCTGGCGGCGGAATTCCGCTCGCGATGGTGGCGGGAAGTGACGCAGGCGATGCTGCAGCAGCATACGTTACGAGGGGACAGAGCCTAGAGGATTACCAGGCCCAAATCGAAAAAGAGATGGGGCGAGAGCTAGAAAACTCGGTTAGGATCAAACAGCTCGTAGAGAAGGCGATGAGAAGTGATAGGCTGATGGACGCACTCTTCTCTATGCTTCCGCCCGATCAGGTGAAGGCAACCCAGAGAGGCCAGGTGCCAGAGGCCCTGAACAAGGTTTGCGATCTCGTTGCGAACCTGTAAAGGGCAGAAAAGACATTCTGTCTTGTACCATCTGGACTTGTCAACACTGAACTTGTCGAGATGCAAAATTCCGCCTTTCGGCGAAGAGGGGGCAAGGTCAAGCGCTCACCACAGCCATGGTGACCAAGATGAGTGACGCAGTGCCCAGAACGTCCATCACGCTTGTGATTATGGGTATGGTCACGTTGTCGGGATCTACCCCGATCTTGACGAAGAAATGGGTGGAATAATAGGTGACCAAGATCGCGAGAAGTGTGGTAAAGAGGCCCGCAACCAGACATATGAACAGAAGTTGATCGAATCCCAGCGAGTTCATGCCGAAAGCCCTGGAGACTGCGTAAGCCAGTAACCCCAATATCGGGAATATCAGCAACGAGAGAAGAAGAATACATTGGAAATTGGTTTTAGTCCTCTTGTCAGGTATCCTCCCCATCTGGATCAAGCCAAGGTGATAGGCCGATGTGAGCTGAGATGAGAGGATTCCGCCCAAGTTGCCGCCCTCGGCGTTAAATACCGGTATGAGTAGAAGAACCGCCGAGAAGGTCACCAGCATCTCTTCAGTCATCCCCATGAAAACGCCAGCAATGGTGCTCAGGAAAGCAGATCCCACCAGAATTGGAAACGACTGCCTTATGATCCTGGTCAGAATGATGCGGCCCGACCCCAGGCCATAGACCGTCGCCGCGGTGGAGAACGTTATGAGCAGAAACGAGAAGGCTCTCGTCAAGGCATCATCCAGGCCTGATACGAATATGGCCGAACCGAAGAGAATGGGAATCGTAATTATGTCGCCTGCTGCCGTTATGAGCGGGACCGATATGTTATCTGGATCCCACCCCTTCTTGAAGCTCTGAATAATCATCGATAAGGTAAATACGAGAAGGATTGCGCCAGAGAGAACGCCGCTGATAACTGATACTAAGATGAGGTCATAGACGGATATGGTCACAAGACCCGTGGCCAGGCCGAACCCTTTCACCACCAGGGCTAGAACCAGAGACATCACCAAGGTTTGAGTTGCGGCACCGAGCACTTGTTGACGGAGCGCTTGGGACGTATTCAACGGTGACGATATCTCGCCAGTATGAAAGCTGGTTCCAAGCCTCGCCCCAAAAGAGCCGAATATATTCCCTCTCATGTTTATGACACTGGGAATCAATATTATCAGGCCAGGATACTCTATCAAGAGGTGAGATAACCTTGCTATCGAGAAGCCCGCGAAAATGTCTGCGGACGCACATATGAATAATGCAAAAAAGCTCTGTTTTATAATTTTAGATACGTTTCCAAAGGTTGAGGTGAAGTGGTCGTTTACATCGGCAGGCATGGCTACAAAGAGGGATTGTTCTGCCCCGGTGCAAGGCAGCAGCGACATATCCTCTGCTAAGTTGACCTCTGCCATGGGTTACACCTCGGAAGAACCCAGGTGGGGGTTCCAATCTTTGGGAAGATTCGTCCATGTTGTATCTTGTCCGACGTTTCAATGAGGGTTGATACAGTGAGGTATGTGAACAGGAATACCTCATGTTGGGGCGTTAGCCAAGTGGCCTGGTGCCCCAGCTAGTGAGGGGGTAAAGATCCAACTAGAGTCACAAGCGACAGCGATCAGATCTCAAGACGGCATACACTTACGTTGCCAGATCCTGCAACTATATCCCGAAGGATCACTCCTCTTTTGGTGTCTCTTCGGGTGCGGCGATGCCCAGCAGCTCTTCTACGGGCTTTACACCACGTTCGGTAATCTTGACGTTGATTTGGCCGACATCTTGAGAGATGTTACAGCCATGGACGCTCTTCCTTCGCCTGCTGCCTTTCTCTGTGGAATGGTAACCTGTTCCGCCAGAGATGAGGATCTTTCTGCGCCTGGTGCCGGGCAGATCGCGACGCATTGGGAAGCCTTCTCGGTCGCTTCCACCAGTTATCACCATGCTGTAGCCAGAAACGCCCACTACATCGCCGTCAATCGAGTCCCCTATGTTAAGTCCCAGGAACTTGTTGGCCGCGGCATCCTTTGCCTCTACTTGATAAGCTCTCCCGCTTTGGGGATCTGAAATAACCACTCTGAAGTCCATGTTTTCTCCTCGCAACTGAACAGGGCCACACTACAGCCCCTCAACGTATAAAATATTACCCAGGCGCAAGTCGCACCTGCAACTCAACTTATATAGCCGAGAACCAATCGAATGAGACTAATTGGTTCTCGCCAGAATGATGTTTAACGGTACGAATAGGCCAAATATATAACCCTTACGAGCTAGAGATTTGTCTGAAAAGTATCGTTAAACACTATCGTCCGCCCAACTAATAGTCAGTCAGTTGTCCTCTTTCTGCCGATGACAGGGCCCACCTCAGAAATGTCGCGATAAGAGGGGATCTCCTCTATGTATATGCCCTCAGGCATCGGATTATCGGTCACCACCGCATAGATTCTGTACACGGTTCCCTCTTCGACCTCGCACCGAGTGAACCAACGACCATCACGATTCGGAGTTGCCTTATTTCTCACCTGGAGCTTGTCGTCGTCGTGTCTGACCAAGACATAGATCGATCTCTTGGTGCCATAAACACGATTGGACTGCCCTTCGATGAGCCCAGCCCACTTGTCTTCGCCATCACGAGGGAAGTTGATCTTGACAGATGTGGTCATACGCGAACGTGCCCAAGTGGCGATGCTTCCCGATCCGATCAGGAAGGAGAGGAAGGCCACCATCATGAGGATCTTTCTGTAATTCTGATCCCAGAAATCGTCCTCGATGATATCGCCTTCGATTGTATCGTCTTCGATGGTCGCGATGAACGTGGAGTTCCCAGTTTCGTTGCCACCAGAATGAGGCGCAACCTCCGAGAATGAAAGAACCGCTGAATCGTTATTTTCAGAAGAGTTCTCTGCAGGCAGCGGTATGAATACAATAGGAATTGTCCTAACGCTCTCGGAGAAGTCCACAATGTTGAACCAGTTCCAATAGCCGTCAAGGTATGCTTCGATCAGATGGCTTTCCGGCTCGACAGTGGCAATGAAAGGCGTAACCCCATAGTACATTCCATCGATGTAAACTTCTGCACTAGGGGGACTGGAGACGATAGGAACTCTAACATAGTCGAGATCTTCCGCGCGCTTCTCGAGGTCTCCTTCTCGATCGATCTTATCATCTGTGGACTCGTATTCCGTCGGACGGTCTTTCACGGAATCCGAAAAGCTCGATTCAGATTCTGATGCAGGATCCAAAGTAGAAGCAATGGCCGATCCTTCAGCTGCAGGATCGGACTTTGAAGTCTTTGAATCCTGACCTTCAGGGGCGACCGCCTCACCAGTACCACCGTCATCTGGGTCTGGCTCCTCAAAGGAACTTCTGCGCGCAAGATCGATCAGCTCGTCGATATCTGCCGATCCGCCGCCAGAATATCCGATCCGATAGATGGGACGCGAACCAGTTCCTAGGTCCATGACGTTTGAGTCCTGGTTACACAGAACTGCACCTGTGAAGATGACAAAATACGGCAACAGGATCAACAATCCCGTCAACAGACGGACTTTGCGAATGTGAATCCCCACGCTTAACACTCGCCTTCGCAAGTTATTATACTCTCTGGTTGGCGTTACCTGATCTCCGTCATCTTGCCGTACTCCACCAATGTGGAGATGGGCATGGTTACGATGGAGATTCCCGCTTCTTCGACGGCCATCAAGGCGTTGACACCTGCACCAACTACGATCCCGACTTTGCCGGCACCTACAGGACAGCCCATGCTCGACTCTTCCGAATCGCTCATCTTTATCATGCCGTTGATTCCGACCTTTTCGGCCTCTTGTAGCAGCTTTTGAGCGAGATCGGCCGCAGCGATGGGGATTTCCCTCATATTGGCCAGAATCTTACCTTCGCCAACATTCACGGCACTTGTGACCTGAGAAGTCCTTCGCGACATGAAGATCTTCATGGGATCCAGAGAAGACCCAGCATAGGCAATCAGATCGGTAAATTCGGCGGGCACGCCCCCCCTTACCTCAACAATTCCGGCAAAAGTGGTGTTAACAGGAATGCCGCCTTTTAAGAGCATCCCATCGATGGTGATGCTACAAACGGTGGATATGGCCAAAGACCCTTCTGGGACGATGAGTGAACCGATTTCCGCGCCCTCGTCGAGAATCAGCATGCGTCTGCTCACAGTGTAGCCAGCATCGAAAACTCTTTTGATTATATCTAGAGCACTCTCGCAATCCTTCTTATCCAAGAGGCTGGTGTTGACCACCACCTGATTGGCTGCTGATAGCGGGTCAAAGCCCGACCGGTACATGCACTCCTCAATCCAGGTGTTCACAAAGCCAATCCTATCAGCCACCAGAGCGTCGCTGAGCTCTTTTCTTCCAAGCGACGTGAGCATCCGTCCACTGTAGCCCACTTTCTTAGTGAAACCGAGCTCATCCAATATCTTGAGGTTATACCTGACAGCTCTCTCACCGATATCGTATCCTCTGTTGCTCAGTTCGTCAGATATTGCCCTAGCACCTATCGGCTTATCTGACTCATTAATCACTCGGAGGATCTCTATGAGCCTTCGTTGGCTTGTCTGCGCCTTGGAAAGCAACTTCATCTGAATGACTCACCGGGGAAGCGCATATATATCTTGTGCAGATTACTTGCATGAAGCGTTTAGGTTAGCAGAAGTCCCGTAGGGTAGTGGTCAATCCTGCAGGCCTTTGGAGCCTGGGACGGCGGTTCGAATCCGCCCGGGACTATCATTTTCCCCATTTTTCCTGCAGCCAAGTTGCGCCTTCGAATTGATTATTCTGGCCAAGAAGGACTACTGGCGCAAACTCGCACAGCAGGAAAGGCGGCATAGCAAGAGACATACATATATATAGGGGACAGGAGAAGGGAGGGCCTGGCTTACTGGCTTAGTGCTCCGGTAGTGTAGTCCGGCCAATCATTCCGGCCTTTCGAGCCGAAGACCCGGGTTCAAATCCCGGCCGGAGCATCGTCATCTAATTTTTAAATTTGGCAAGTTGTCCATGTGTAGGAGTGTTAACTTTTTCGGCGGTAGAAACAAAGGTGATTGCGTTCACTGTAAGTTGTTTTGGGTGTCTAAAAAAGTTATTCATCTAGTTATTCATCTAAGTTGTGGAACAATCTAGAACGCAGTGTGCCGAATTTGCTATAATTTGAGTTGTGAAACACGTGAATACCGACAGCATGTGATGTTATCGAGAATACAGTTAGCCTGAGATTACAACAGATCCGATACATTGCCATCTGGCTGGGTGATAAGCTTACTTCTAAAACTCATTAGCTTCATTAATTTTTTAAGTCTGAAAGAATTTAATACTCACAGTAGAGTATTACTTTGTGACAAGGTTAAGTTAGAGTGGAAAGATCGACCCTGTCGGAGACTCTACTGGCAAAGCCAAATGGTTTTAGCCAGAAAGGAGGGACTTGTGTGAAAAGAGAGCTAATCATTTTGGCAGTCATCGGAATGGCCCTTGTAGGCATGGCCGGTGCTGCCAACTACATGTACGAGAAGGCCACCGTGAAGGGCGTTGGCTACAAGAACGTAGAGACGATCATCCAGACCCAGTACGGACTCGACGGAAACAAACTGGTGGAGAAAGAGTCTGGAAGCGGCAACGTCATCATCGAGAAGACCGAGATCGAAGCAATCAGGGACTACGAAAACCTCGACCCACAGGAATGGTTTATCCATTGTCCAGATCGTATCAACTTCACCAAGGAAGCTGAGTTCGAGTACATGCCGGTGAGCTACCAGACCGGTACTTACGACCAGAAGTGGATCGAGAAGCTCTGTGTCCAAAACTACTACATCGGCGCTGTAGTTGTGGAGATGTACACTCATGCAGAGCACCTGCAGAAAAACACGGAGGTCATGACCAGAAAAGAAGAAAGCGACTATGACCATCCTGGTGTAGAAATAGAAGAAAATGGAGAAATGCCCCCATGTGGCTGGTGCATAGGTGCTCTTGAGGCAAACTTCAACTCCAACGTGATCGGCGTCGCTCACATAGGATGGCTATCCAAAGACCCAAGCGCAACCCAGAAGGGGAGACACGTTGAGTACGGTCGCAGCGTTGAGGACCTGACCGGCGTCTTCTCGATCGAGAAGTTCATTCAGCTTTGGGGCAACGAGACCTGTGGTGCAGTACAGGTTGACTGGCTGCCTTGTATCTAAGTGCAGAACGTTCCCACCAAATTTTTTATATTTTTCTGGCTGCGTTTGCAAACAAACCAACGCGTCAGTGTGGTACAATATAATATGATGTACTATAATATAGCATAATATGTAAAAAATTCAATGGAAATAAGACATAACCAACGCCCGAAAATGTCTATATGATCCACAAAAAGTTGAGCGATTTGGAAAAGTTTTACTCCTAGAATTAATCAATTTTTAAATCTGAAAGGGTTTAATACCAGTTGTAGATTAGCATTTTGCTGCAGGGTTGAACTAACGTATAGGGAGGGAAGCCCTGTCGAATACTTTGCTTTGCTGGCAAAAACAGATGGTTTTAGCCAGATTGGAGGGGTAAGTGTGAAAAGAGAGCTAATCATTTTGGCGATCATCGGAATGGCCCTTGTAGGCATGGCCGGCGCTGCCAATTACATGTACGAGAAGGCAACTGTGAAGGGCGTTGGCTACAAAAACGTCGAGACGATCATTCAGACCCAGTACGGACTCGACGGAAACAAACTGGTCGAGAAAGAGTCTGGAAGCGGCAACGTCATCATCGAGAAGACCGAGATAGAGGCTCAAAGAGACTATGACCCAAGCGACAACTTGGTGGCACCTGTACTTGATAGAAATTTTCCAGACTGTTGTCCAGATTACATCAACTTCACAAAGGAAGCTGAGTTCGAGTACATGCCGGTGAGCTACCAGACCGGTACCTACGACCAGAAATGGATCGAGAAGCTCTGTGTCCAGAATTACTACATCGGCGCTGTAGTTGTGGAGATGTACACCCATGCAGAGCACCTGCAAAAGAACACAGAGGTCAAGACCAGGAAAGATTGCCCAGAAATATTGCCCCTTTTAGGGAGAGATTCTGAAGCAACATACCAAGAAGATGAATGCGGGCGTTGCACTGGCGCTCTTGAAGCCAACTTCAACTCCAACGTGATCGGCGTCGCCCACATCGGCTGGTTGTCCAAAGACCCAAGCGCAACCCAGAAGGGCAGACATGTAGAGTACGGCAGGAGTGTTGAAGACCTAACCGGTGTCTTCTCAATCGAGAAGTTCATCCAGCTCTGGGGAAACGAGACCTGCGACGAAATCTCAGTCGACTGGCTGCCTTGTATCTAAGTGCAGAACGTTCCCAGCAACTTTTTTTGTATTTTCTGAATGATTTTGCAGACAAACCAACGTGACTGTAAAAATGGAATTTGGGGCGCTGTATAAAAAGCCTCGATCAGAAAAAAGATGCTACCAACGCCCGAAAAAGTCTCATTCAATTTTCACGTTGATGCCTTTCGAACGGAGGTATTCTTTGATCTCTTTTACGGAGTACTCCCCACGATGGAATATGCCGGCTGCGAGGGCCGCATCTGCATCGGCTTTCTCGAAGGCTTCGAGCATGTGCTCGGGGTTTGCAGCACCGCCGCTTGCGATGACCGGAATTGCCACTGCTTCAGAGACTGCGCGTGTCAGTGGAATGTCGTAGCCGTCGTTGGTGCCATCACGATCCATGCTGGTGAGAAGAATCTCACCTGCGCCAAGTGATTCCACCTCACAGGCCCACTCAACGGCATCGATTCCCACAGGCTCGCGGCCCCCGTAGATCACAACTTCAAACCACGCTTTGCTGCCGTCTTCCAGCTCGAAGACGTTGGCACCCTCTTTGATATCGGGATTCCGCCTGGCATCGATCGCAACGCAAATCCGATCAGATCCAAAGGTCTCAGATGCCTCTTTGATCAGGTCAGGATTCTTCAAGGCTGCTGTGTTGATTCCAACCTTATCGGCACCGGCCTCCAAGATCTCTCGAATGCCTTCAATGGTACTTATTCCGCCGCCCACAGCGAAGGGTACAGAAACAGCGCCAGCAGTCCGCTTGACCACATCGACCATGGTTGCCCTGCCCTCGTGAGACGCGGTTATGTCCAGGAAAATGAGCTCGTCTGCACCCTGTTCATCGTATTTCATGGCCAGCTCTACAGGATCGCCCTGGCGTTTTAGGTCCACAAACTTCACGCCTTTGACCACAGAAGGTTGACCATCGACTACCTTCACGTCAAGACATGGGACTATTTTCTTTACATCGTGTTCCATGAGAACCACAGCGAACCCGTGGAGGTAAAAGGGTTATCGTCCACCTTTTAGGGCAAAAATATCGGCATCAAAATATGTTTGACATTATAGTGCCTGACGATAGCTTTGAGGCAAATCTCTAACTCTTACGAGTTAGAGATTTGCCCTACTCACATCGTTAAGCACTATTCCGGCGAGAACTGATTAGTCTTACCTAATCAGTTCTTGACTATACGACCTACTCCGTCAGTCATCGGTTAAGACAAGAATTATGATGTGACAGTGGCCTCAGTAACAAGTCAGACTGAATCGTCCCGACCAAAAAGGTTACGCTGAGCCTTTCTTCAAATCAGATCTTGTCTATGCAATGCGAGTGTTGTGTGAGCAGTTATACCACCCTCACGAAAGATGCTCGACAAATGCGATACATTTCCGGAAGGCCGCCATGAACCCAATCCTTGAATCAGTATTAATCGTATGTCATGTATTACGTTTAGATCGTGGTATCAGCAGGTTAGGCTGCTGTAAAACATAGAAATGCCTGATCTATATCGAAGGAAACGGTACGGACTTTTTCAAGAGGGGCATACTCGATAGATTTATATGCGATCAACAGCAAGGGTGTTTTGTGCCTGACCTAAGTGATTTGGATATAGATTGTCAAATCAGGCACCCCGCTCCAGAGGGGGGTGGCTTTGAGGAGCATCTGCTGGATCGTTTCAGCAGAGCGGGTTTGAAGTTTTACCTTATGAGTGTGACTTCTCTGGCTGTCTATCCCTCAAGGGCAATGCTATATCAAATCGCCAAGCGATTTTCATCGATCGGCGATGTAAGCATGACGAACGCGGGTATTGTGTGAAAGAAGGAGGTGGGAACAGAATGATGAGAAAACTAGCGGTTTTACTGATTATCGGAATGGCCCTTGTGGGCATGGCCGGTGCTGCTAACTACATGTACGAGAAAGCCACCGTGAAGGGCGTTGGCTACAAGAACGTCGAGTCGATCATCCAGACCCAGTACGGACTGGACGGCAACAAACTGGTCGAGAAAGAGTCTGGAAGCGGCAACGTCATCATCGAGAAGACCGAGATCGAAGCCAGCAGAGTAGAGAATCCCGCATTTGGAGTCGACGAATGCTGTAGAGATTACATCAACTTCACCAAGGAAGCTGAGTTCGAGTACATGCCGGTAAGTTACCAGACCGGTACCTACGATCAGAAGTGGATCGAGAAACTCTGTGTCCAGAACTACTACATCGGCGCCGTAGTTGTCGAGATGTACACTCACGCAGAGCACCTGCAGAAGAACACCGAAGTCAAGACTAGAATTGACTGCGGTGACGGTACAGAAGTGGTTTGTGGTAACTGTACTGGCGCACTCGAGGCCAACTTCAACTCCAACGTGATCGGTGTTGCTCACATCGGCTGGCTGTCCAAGGACCCAATCGCAACCCAGAAGGGCAGACATGTGGAGTACGGTCGCAGCGTTGAGGACCTGACTGGTGTATTCTCAATCGAGAAGTTCATCCAGCTCTGGGGCAACGAGACCTGCGACGAAGTCTCAGTCGACTGGCTGCCTTGTATCTAAGCGTTAACTAAATTTCCAGATCCCTGCATGGGATCTTCGCTTACCTTTTTTGTTGCGCCGTTTGTAAAAGGTCACCAATTCGGGGACCAAAACATTGAAATATTAACCAAGGACTACACTTTTGCAGTTAGCTTTAGGAGGGGCAGAGTTATTCTTTTGTCCTCTTTGATAGCGACTCAATTTGTAATCATTGACCGGAAAAGTAGGTGGGAACAGAATGAAGAGAAAACTAGCGGTTTTACTGATTATCGGAATGGCCCTTGTGGGCATGGCCGGTGCTGCTAACTACATGTACGAGAAAGCCACCGTGAAGGGCGTTGGCTACAAGAACGTCGAGTCGATCATCCAGACCCAGTACGGACTGGACGGCAACAAACTGGTCGAGAAAGAGTCTGGAAGCGGCAACGTCATCATCGAGAAGACCGAGATCGAAGCCAGCAGAGTAGAGAATCCCGCATTTGGAGTCGACGAATGCTGTAGAGATTACATCAACTTCACCAAGGAAGCTGAGTTCGAGTACATGCCGGTAAGTTACCAGACCGGTACCTACGATCAGAAGTGGATCGAGAAACTCTGTGTCCAGAACTACTACATCGGCGCCGTAGTTGTCGAGATGTACACTCACGCAGAGCACCTGCAGAAGAACACCGAAGTCAAGACTAGAATTGACTGCGGTGACGGTACAGAAGTGGTTTGTGGTAACTGTACTGGCGCACTCGAGGCCAACTTCAACTCCAACGTGATCGGTGTTGCTCACATCGGCTGGCTGTCCAAGGACCCAATCGCAACCCAGAAGGGCAGACATGTGGAGTACGGTCGCAGCGTTGAGGACCTGACTGGTGTATTCTCAATCGAGAAGTTCATCCAGCTCTGGGGCAACGAGACCTGCGGCGAAGTCTCAGTCGACTGGCTGCCTTGTATCTGAAGATTCCACATGAAGATTCCAGATATCGAGATCTGGAACCGATCTTATTTTTATTGGGTAAACAAAGGAAAACACTCTTTTAACTATGATTTAGCTTACCTAAATCAGCGTCATTAAACCCATTTCGTGATGTCCCGCATGACCATAAACACATATGGGGCATTGGAGACCATATACCCACACTGATACGTAAATTCCTGTTGCGAAGCTTAGGTATTTATCCAAGCGGATGCCAGAGTGTGTCTTTGAACATGGTACGAGAACTTGCTGAACCTTAGCTACCCGTATTGTCGCCAGAACAAATAGACAACCAAAGCTCAATAATTTCTTCCCTAGGATGTGGGTCAGGAAAGGAACAAATGTTGCAGCTGTTGCCCACACCAATAAAATCTTATGCATAATATAGTGTTTAACGATACCTTTCGGCCAAATCTAAGAATCGCGAGAGGTTTAGATTTGGCCTACTCGTATCGTTAAACACTGTTCTGTCAAGAACCAATTAGTCTCATCTAATTGGTTCTCAACTATACACCGCCACCACATGAACCAGGATATGTATTTTGGAAAGGGAACGCGACAAAGATCATGGAGGGTTATTCCTTCATCCCTCAAGACAGACGAGGCTGGATGAGATAATACAGCATGAGACCTACTCGTATCGTCGAACTCCATTTTGACCTGAACCGAAAATTTGACATTTAATGCGGTGTCCGGAAGAAGTTGCAGACATCAATTCCGCACCCCTGTGATAAGTAACAAAAATTGCGTTTAGTGCCACAATTGTTCTATTATAGTAAATATAGTTTATACGTATATAAACTGAATTAGAATTATATAGCGAAATGCAACCCAATAGACAAGCTATATAAAGTCAATGATTTTGAGACCATACACAACATCTATCGGACCAAAACACTGAAATATGACCGCCACACTAAAAATAGATAAAAGTTGTCTCTGTTGTCCCACAAGTTTTTTGTAGGGCGAATGGATTTATAGGTCAAAGACAGAAGAGAAAAGGGGGTAGAAGCAAAATGAAGGGAGTAGTAGTAGTTACGTTAATTGCTGCGGTTCTATTCTGTGGTCTCGCTGTAGCGAATCCACCGATTCAGGAGCCAAAGCAGTACGAGCAGTTCTGTGAACACCAGCTGGTCAGTGGAACTGGTTACGTAGACACCGCAGTGTCGATAGTCGACAAGAAGATTGCATTGGAGTACTACGACATGATGTCCGGCAACGGCGACTTGGAAATGGACTCAACTCATGTGTACTCGCAAGAGCCGGATAAGCTCAAGAGAGATCTGCCCAACTGTAGCGAGAACGGTACGGGAGTCACCGAGAAGGCACTGAACCTCTTTGAAAACACCAAGCTTACCTATGATGGATCAGTCACAAAGACACCTCTGAGCGGCGGGAAGTTCATCAACTCGAAACGCTTCTACGGTGGCATAGATGCACAAGTGCAAGAAATGTTCAGCGTCAACCAGATGGAGAAGGATCAGACCACATACTTCGGTTCAACCAACAACTCATCCATTACTCATACCGTTGGCCTCAACACTCTGAACAGCTTCAACGGGACCTGGGGAACCGATGCGAGCATGCACAAGATATTCTACAAAGACATAAAGAGCCACGAGATGTTCTCAGGCGACTTCGAGATCCAGAAGGAGATCAAGTTCCACGAGGCACCAATACCTGATGAGGATACAAAGTGTCCATGCGAAGGAGTAGATTGCTAGACTTAAAAAAGCAATCCATCCTCTTCTTTTTTGTTTTTGCTTGTGAGTTCAGGGCCAGTACATGCGTAGCACACTGCTATCGCTGAAAGCTGCAGACTCTGACAAAAGTTGGAAATTCTTCAGACTATCATTTCGATGGATCTAAGAAAATCATGGGGGTTAAAATGTGAAAAGATATCTTATTGTTCTGTTGCTTTTCATATCCCAAGCAGGGGCTACTGTAGAAGACACCAGACTTGGACCAGAACCGACATGGACAGAAGGGCCCCCTGTGGTGGGAAGCGTCTGGCCTTCAGAACCCTGTGAATCTGAGGCTTTGATCCTGTCGGTTGAACTAGTGGGCCCCAAATTTGAAACCGATCGCTACTACGTCACACCAGGAAATACGGCGGAATACACGGTAACAGTGATGAATAAAGGAAGTTATCCTCTGGACGTAGAACTCAAAGCCAATCCCAAAAGCTGCAGACAGGGATGGTTCAGCTGGACAGAGAAGACCGTCGCGGTCTCACCAGGAGCGTCTGAATCAGAAGTGCTACTGGTAACCCCTGACATGAGCGCAACGCCTGGCGCCTACATATTCCAGGTCGAAGCCTCAGCCCCGAACTGTAAATCAAGATGGGCATCGGGACGGTTCGACGTTCAGGACTACGATTATGTATCTGAAACATCAGTAAGCGGGACTGGCCAGTTCCAGCTCGACAAAAACGTCAGAAGCATGAATTCTGGGATTAAGTCCAACAAAGACGTCTACTTCAGCGGTAGCGTCGATTCACTAGTGAAGAACGAGTACCTTGTGGATGAGGCCAGAGGTCGGAATTCCAACTTCCAGGAGAAAGACACAGTCGATAACTATGCGGCCGTCAGACCTGGAGACACTCTCATGGGCACAGAGACCGTAAAAAGCTCTTTAGTCTTTGGAGGTGTCGGCGCGAAGGTACAGGAAAGTTACAACCTCCAGGAAATGGAGTTCAAGATGCAAGAGTTCGACATCCATCACACAGGGACCCTGGAGAAGAAAGTGGAATTCCAGACCGCAGACAATTTCACAGGCTATCTTGCAATTGACGCAAAACAGGTCATACCCGGCAAGAAGAACATTCGGGAGTATGAAGAATTCATGGGCTCCTTCGAGATCCAGAGAAGGATGATATTCAAAGATGAGCTCAAGCCAGAGTTGCCCACTTACCCAACATGTAAACTGGAGCCACCATCTTTTAAGCCAAAACCAAGCCCATGTGCGGGTGTCGATTGCTAGAGCAAGATTCCATAAATATCTTTTTTTGTTTTAGAATATGTAGAATCTCAGTAGAAACGTTGCGGTTGGTTGATGCCACACGGGAAAATAAAACCAGGCTGCAGAGGTGTGAGGATTACAGAATTAGCGCCGAGGGAGGGATTCGAACCCTCGAGTCCCGAAGGGACACAGGTTTAGCAAACCTGCGCCATACCAGGCTTGGCTACCTCGACCCACATGCCCAATTGTCCTCTCAATATTTAAGCCCTGCGTCAGAGCGGCCCATTCTAGAAAATCCGAACGACGGACTATCTTTAAACAACAGAAACCTCTGGAGAGGAAAATGGTCCAGAACCCGGCCACCAACGATGGCAGAGCAAACAACAGAATGCACAAGACTTTAGATCACCATGTTTTCCACATCGCATCCCAATCGTCCCACACACTTGAGAAGATCGTTGCTCGTTATGATCCCCACCAGTGCGCCGCCCTCAACCACCGGCATTCTCCGAATTTTGTGCACTCTCATGAGCTGAGCCGCCTCTTCGACGGAGTCATTAGAACTTATGGTTATGAGCGGGGCCGGCGTCATTATCTCTGAGATCTTTACCTTTTTGGGGTCAAGACCCTTGGCGAAGACACGCCTGAACATCCCGCTGGTGGTTGCAATTCCCACGACCTCCTTTAGCAGACCGTCCTCTGCCACAAGAACACTTCCCTTGTTCTCTCGAACCATCACCTGTATGGCTTCGAAAACGGTGATATCAGGCTTCACAGTGACTATGGGATATGTCATTAGATCCTGAACTTTCATAGAAGCATCACAACCAGTCTCCAAAATCTAATTTAGTTGTTTTATTGCTTATACCTGTCGAATAGATGTGCAAAAACCATCTCAAAGGAAAGATCACGTCAAAGGAAAATGCGGAAAAATCTGAAGGCAAAAGATGAGCGAATCGCCAGAATCGAGCCAGCCCTCAAAAAGATTTCAGATCCACTTCGACTCGCCCTCCTGTCGAAACGACCACACCATATCCTTTGCAAAATTCACCCAGGTTCACCACTTTGGTTTTTCCCAAAACGGCTTCGCCCCTGGCTTCGTGAATGTGGCCACATAATAGCAGGTCTGGCTGGCGTTCTTCCAGAAATCGGCGCAAGCTCAGACAGCCAGTGTGTTCCCCATTCCAGGTTACGTCCAAAAGACCAAAAGGTGGCTGATGGGCGAGCACGACCTTGATTTTTGCCTTCGATATTTCTCCGCAAAGCTTGGAGAGAACACTGTAGACCTCCTCATCACGGTGATAGAAACGAGTTGAACTTCGAAGCATCTTCGGACTCCTGGCAACAGTTCCCCCCATGCCCAGAAAGCCCACATCACCTTTAACCCAACTGCGACGATGGACTACCTTCAAACCTGCACCATCCCACATCGAGACAAACTCATGAGGATCCATGTTGCCAGGCACTACGAGAACATCTGGGCCGAAAGTGGCCAAGGTTTCGGCGAGGGATCGGGCCTCACCTCGCGAACCACGACCGTGAAGATCGCCGCAGACCACCACCAGATCAAAAGCTTGCCCCTCCAATCGCTGGAGGGGCTCAATGCAACCGTGCAGATCCGCTATGGCCAATATTCTCAGACCACTTCCCAAAGCTCGTCCCATCCCAGCTCCAATCCCACCACAGGCTGCTCTAAACCGAAGCTGAGCAGAACCTGGGGATGAACTTCACCAAACGATCCAACCTTTGTACCTTCGACGAAAAGGTCAGCCCTCCTTCCTTCCAGGAAAGCACCGTCACCAGATTCCTTGATATCCGGCTCAATGGAAAGCTCTCTGAAGAGAGAATCCACCACAGACCTGATTTCCGCGAAGTTGGCTCCGCTATGAATAGACGCTGCAGCCAGGTTCTGCCTCGTATTCTTGTCCACCAAGACGTCGCCTGCTGCAAAGATCCGCTGAGGCAAAGGATGATGCTGGTTCAGAGCAAATATTTCAAGAAGGCTTGGCAAGATGTCAGTCCGAACCATGGTGTGAAGCTCGCTTATGGGGTGGAGAACCCGGGTGAACGCCTTCTCATCCCTAGACCGCCTCATCTGATCGAAGTTGATCACCTCGTTTGTAAGGGTGAAAGGCATCGTTTCAAGGTAGCCCAACCCAACCATGATATCCCTGAGCTCAGATTTTCTGGTTTCTATTGGGTGAGACTTGCCAACCGTTACCGTCTTTGGCATCTTTGGGTCCAGGTTCTCATAGCCGTATCCGATGGCCACATCTTCGAATATATCCCAGGAATGCATGACGTCGGCCCTGTAAGCCGGGACGAGAACCTCTATGCTGGACCCATTTGCCTTTGCGCCAAAGCGCATCTTCTCAAGGCACTGGACGATATCTTCAGAGGAGAGATCGGCACCAATCAAGCCGTTGGCCTCAAAGGTATCGATTGTCCATTTGGCAGGTGAGAGATCCGGCAGAACCTTGTCGCCCCCCTCGCTCCTGACCAAAACGCTTTCGATCTGGCCGCCCCTCTCCGCCAAGGCGGTGGCGACTATGTTGAGAGCCTTTTGGACCGCCACGTAATCCGTGCCGGTCACGTCCAAGAACAAATCACGAGTGTCGTCGCAAACACGAGTCAGCTCGCCATTGATTATGGGCGGGAAGGACAGCACTTCGTTGTTTGCATCCACGATCAAAGGGTATCGATACATTCCTTCCAGGATGTACCCATAGCCCACTCCTTTAGGATGCTTTTTCAGAATGTCCCTCATGGTGAGGCTTTCCTGGAAGTCGAGAGGAACGAATTCTCTATTGGGATCTTCAGCAAGGTATCTGAAAGGCGGAGTCACCCTGGATATGTCGTGTACTCCGATGGCGACCTTGCGCCGATTTCGTCCTAAACCCCAATGGAGATCTTCTTGCAAATCCATGAGAGATTCGATCGCCGGATCTGAAAACTCTAGACCTCTCACCACGGCACTTCCGAGGTAAGGCCTCACTTCCTTGACAGAGGGGTCGATTTCGATCTCGATCTTGCCCGGGGCGGTCTCGTGCTGGGAAAGTCCTTTTTCCAAGCCCAAGAAGCCGCGCATGGCCCGGGCCACGCCCTCTGAACTGTATAGGTCGGGCCTGTCAGGAAAGAACTCAACGTCTGCGTAATCCTCTTCCAAGCGCTCGATATCGGCGCCGATCATAGGAACCCGGTCCAGGATCGTCCTGCGATCGACCCCGACCAGCTCTTCCAGGTCTTCGTAATAGAGTCTGATAACTGGCATCGATAAACCTCCTGAGATCAGAGCGTCTTAACCGGTGTATCCCATAGCCATCCTATGTCGGACTGATAGAGCTTTCGAAGATCCTTAAGACCTAGAGTCAACATCGCAACCCGGCTCACGCCAAGGCCCCAGGCCAGTACCGGCACATCGATCCCGAAGGGGGCAGTAACCTCGCGCCTGAATACGCCAGCACCACCCAGCTCGACCCAACCTAAGCCCTCTATGTAGACATCAGCTTCAACGCTGGGCTCGGTGTAGGGGAAATAACCTGGCCTGAACCTTACCTCTTCGAACCCCATCTTGGCGTAGAATTCTTTCAAAATGCCCATAAGGTTTCTGAAGGTGACGTCTTCATCCATGACCACACCCTCCAGCTGCTCGAACTCAGGTGTGTGAGTTGGATCTATCGCCTCGCGCCTATAAGCTCGATCTATGCAAAAGGCCTTCACGGGGGGTTCTGGATGATCTGCCAGATACTTTATGGAGACTGAAGTGGTGTGGGTCCTCAGAACCTCTTTTCGGGCCACTTCAGGGTCCCAGTTTCCGCCCCAACCTGCAGATCCGACATCACCGCCAAACTCGTGCATCTCTTTGACCTTGGCGTAGTCTGGTATCCTGGACCTGGTTCCCAGATAGAATGTGTCGTGCATCTCTCTTGCCGGGTGATCCTGAGGCTGGAAGAGGGCATCAAAGTTCCAGTAGCTTGATTGGATTATCTCGCCCCTGATCTCGGTGAATCCCATCTCCAGCATGATCGCCCTCATCTCGCAGATGAGCCTCTGATAGGGATGCATCTTGCCAAGGTAGGTTCTCTCTGCAGGGAGTGTAACATCGTAAGGACGGACTTCGTAACGAGCGCCTTTGTAGAAGACGTATTTTCCGTCCCAATCGCCGTTTTTTATCATGTCAGGCGTTATCTGGTTTACATAAGATGCCAAATCCCGCCCGAGATTAAGATCGCTCACCACAGATTGCTTAACTTTTTCACTGACCGACCTCCCAGTGTCAGTGATCTCAAAGTGCCAGGATTTGTACGTGCTGGATTGGACAAGGCCCCTGCTCTTCAGAACTTTGAGAGCCTTGACATCTAAGGCCGAAGCGGCGGTCTGACCCTGGAAGCTGAGAACTTCCAAGACCTCTTCGTCTGTGCCCCGGGATGCACCGCCTGTGGGCTTGATAATTCCCTTCTCGATGGCAGCCCATCCTTTTTTGCGAAGCCAACCGATTCCAACCTTGAGGGCAGGGTCCTTGATCTCTGAGACCGGCACGCCTTCTACGCCCGCGATCTCTAGAATTTTCCTCTCGGGAAGACCCACCTTTGCGTATTGGGCGCCTTCTTCCGTGAGGGCGTATACCTCCTTCACGCTCTTTTCGACGTCGGCCAGCTCTTTTTCGGCGAGCCCCTCAGCCGAAGATATTACAGAAACCACCTTGATCCCGAGCTTCTCGGCAATACTTTCGGGATCGGAGACGCCCTCCGATATCACCTCCAGCACCTGTCTATCTCTTGGGGATAGTCCAGATAGCTTATCATCTTCAGATGGCATATGATCATCATCCTGCAAATCACAATTTCACGGGAAGGCAACTACAGGACCATATATTAAGCCTGCCCGTCGATAGGTGCACCTCCTGAACCGAGATCGAATTTAAGCATCGAAAGCAAAAATTGAGGTCAGAAGGCGCACCCCGCTGCAAGCAGTGAAGTATTCGATAAAAATAAATCTGAACTTGTCCCAACATGTCCATAACCAATATATACTCTCGGCGCGAAATAATTTCGTAGGTGATATGGTATGAAGAACGCAGTATTGTTGGTTCTGATCCTCCTTGGACTCTTCACCGCAGTTGTGTCGGTCCAAGGAGACGATATGGGAATGGGACCCCAGGCCGGGGTTCACGAGCCAGGGACCGGACTTGTGGAGCCTGAGCTGAAGGAAGAGGCTCAGGGAACCGGACAAGGCTTGACCGAATCCGAGAATATGGCCGAGGCCGACTACATGACCAATGCCGACGCTTTCTTGATGGGCCTTATTGATAACGACCTCCTTCTGATGGAGGTGCAAGAACTCATCGACGCCGTCGAAGCTGGCGACGAGAATCTGTCGATCGTGGATGTGAGACCCGTCTCTTTCTACGACGCAGGCCACATACCTGACTCGATTAACGTACCATTCCCTGAACTCATCCCAAATATGGGGATGGTCCCCACTGACAAGAGGATCGCCGTCGTCTGTACATATGACACCAACTCTGCCTTTGCAGTATCGGTCATGAGGATATTTGGCGACCGAGACGCCTGGGTGGTGATCGGTGGAGTGCCTGGATGGAAGGATGCTGGAATGGAGCTGGTGATGAGTAAAGAGATGGAAGCTGAAGATGATGCAGAGGTATCCGAGTCAGTAATGCCTAATGACACCATACCCGTGGATGACCTTCCCGAATCGACGATACCCGAGGATATCATACCCGTGGATGGCCTTCCCGAATCGACGATACCCGAGGATATCATACCCGTGGATGGCCTTCCCGAATCGACGATACCCGAGGATATCATACCCATGGATGGCCTTCCCGAATCGACGATACCCGAGGATATCATACCTCAGTGATAGGCTGAGCCAGAAGCTCCATTCCAAGTCCTGAGAATAATGCTGGGCGAAGGGCACCGACAATTCCACCGTTAGTAAGGTACGAGTCTTTGAGGTGTGGGGGTGAGTTCCCCCGCACCAAATGTTGTTTGTATTTGGAAAAAGGCCAATGATATAGTGCTCGACGACTGCGAGATGCTGCATCTCAAAGTATGTTGAATATCTCCAGGAAATATATCCCAACCAGCATGGATCCCTCGAACCTGGATATCATGTTACCCATTGACATGAACCCCGCAAGGATAGTGATCAGGAGCACAACGGGCAAGGTGGCGATTAAGAAGGCCTGACTTGCTGCAACATCTCCTACGAAAGAGCTGAAACCCAAAATTATCAAGGCGTTGAAGGTGTTGGCGCCCACGATATCTCCCATGGCGATATCACCTCTCCCGTTCTTTGCGGCCACCACTGCCGTGCTGATCTCGGGAAGAGACGTTCCAATGGCGACCAATATGAACGCCACCACCGCCTCGCTGATTCCTATGACAGACGAGATCTCGAGGATCGAGATTATCATGTACCTCGCACCCACATATAGGAGCGCGACACCTGCGAGGAAGATCAACATATATCGTGACATGAAGCTCTCAGTCCCCACAGCTTCGCTTTTCCGGTGGGCTGCGATCTCGTGGCGAATAAAGGATAAGTATATGAGAATCAGAACGACGCCTTCAAACCAGGTTATCTTAAGATCGATGAACACCACCGTCATTGCCAACGCTGAAGCGATGAGGAAGGAGATGTCCGTCTCGATCAGATCGCGTGTGATGTAGACCCGGTAAAACATTGCCGCGCCGCCAAGGCCAAGGCCCGTATTCGCCAGGATAGATCCAAGGACGTTTCCTGCGGCCACCTCAGGATAGCCGCTGTCTTTTATCATGGCAAATAGCGACGTCGACAGCTCCGGAAGTGCAGTCCCAAAAGCGACCACAGTCGCTCCGATCACGAACTCTGAAACCCCTATGACCTTTGCAAAGTGGACGGCACTTTCGGTGATGGCTTTTGCACCATAATAGAGGGCAACGAGGCTCAGGCCGAATATCAGAAATTCTAACAAAGGATCATCCTCGCCACCATCCACCTTTGGCGCCATAGATTAAATCTGTTGCCCCAAATGATCTCCAAATTTCTGCACAGGAATGAAAAGAGATATCAACAGGGGAAAACGAGATATAGAGCTTCGGATAGAGGGCCGGCAGTGGAGATTCGGGACATTTTTCCGGTCAGGGACCGGATTTCTGGGGGTAACAGACGCGGAAACGGTCTGAGAGATTTTCAGACGGGATTCTCAAGAGACGAAGCCAGAAAACTGCAAAAGGGGGATAGAAGGGGGTAAACGGTTGCACATCAAGGAAATTGAGCTTAGAAACTTCAAGTCCTTCGGCAGGAAAGTGACCGTCCCCTTGCATAACGACTTCATCGCGATCACAGGGCCCAACGGGAGCGGCAAGTCCAACATCGTGGACGCCCTTCTCTTTGCTTTATCCCTTTCCAACTCCCGGGCCATGAGAGCAGAAAGGCTCCCTGACCTTGTATATAGGGGTGACAACGGCAATAATCCAAATTTTACAGAGGTTGCCGTCAAGTTCGACAATCGGTGTCGAACGCTCCCAATAGACAAAGACGTGGTCGAGATCTCCAGAAAGGTCCTGCTCACCAAGGACAAATATCACAGCATCTATTCTTTTGATGGGAACAAATGCAGCCAGGGAGATCTTCACGACCATCTATCGAGGGCAGGAATCAGCTCTGAAGGTTACAATGTGGTCATGCAAGGTGACGTCACTCGGATAATAGAGATGTCGCCTTTTGAGAGAAGGAAGATCATCGACGAGATCGCAGGAGTTGCCGAGTTCGACGAGAAGAAAAGAAAAGCTCTGGGCGAGTTGGAGATCGTTAAAGAGAGGATCGACCGGGTGGATGTCATCCTGAAAGAGGTGGAAGACCAGCTCTTAAGGCTCAGAGATGAGCGCGATAAGGCCCTCGCCTACGATGCCCAGAGAGAAGAGAAACGTCGCCAGGAGGCTTTCCTTCTCCTCGCCAAACTTCGAGAAGCTGCAGAAGAGCTGAAAGGCCTCGAACGAGAGGCAAAGGACCTGGAATCTCAACTGGAGGGGCTCGCCCAAAAATTCGAGTTTCAGAAGGTGGAGCTCGGGGGGCTTGAAGCGGAGCTTGAAAAGCTCAATTTTGAGATCACCTACAAGGGAGAAGATGAGCAGATCGAGGTCAAGCGGCGAATTGTGGAGACTAATGGTCAGATCGAACAAGAAGAGGCTCGGGCCAAGATGGCGCTTGAAGAAGTCGGCGAGGTCGAGGCAGAGCAAAGACACAGCTACCTGGAGATGGACAAACTTCAGAGTGAGGCAAAAGAGCTTGTCGATCGAATTCGAGATGCTTCCATCAGAAAGGCCAGCCTTCTGGCAGAGATAGAAGAGAGGAGAGAGACGCTGGAAGGATACGAAGATAAGATCGCCCAGGCCGATGCCGAGTACGCCCAACTTCGAGATGAGATGGTCTCTGTTAAAGGGGCGCGAGAAGAGGCAAAGTCCAACGTGGCAGATCTCAGAAGAAAACAGGATCGGCTCCTTGACGCTGCGAGGAGGCGATCTGTCGAGCGAGAAGAAGCCCTCCTTGAAATCGACGAAGCCGAGGAGAGTGCATCCAAACTAGACCGGGAACGTGGGGAGATCGAAAGAGAGCTAAAAGCACTCGATGAGACGGCGAGGGTCCTGGAAGAAGATAGGGACGAGCTGGATTCTGCCAAGCTGGGCGTTCGAAGAGAAATGGTGCGGGTTGATGAGAAACTCCAGAAGTTCCAGCTTGAGAAAGCAAAGGCCGAAGCCAGCCTCAGATCTGCCAGGGACGGTTCCGGTTACAGCAGAGCCGTGGAGACGATCAGATCTGCTGTAAGCCAGAACAGGCTCGACGGGTTGTATGGAACCATCGCCGAGCTGGGCGAGGTGGATAAAAAGTATGCTTCAGCCTTAGAAATGGCAGCAGGAGCCCGGTTGCAGAACATAGTAGCCGAGACCGATAGCGATGCTGCAAGAGCCATCAATTACCTTAAAAAATCGAGGGCCGGAAGGGCCACCTTTTTGCCTCTAAACAAGATCCGAAGTGGAAGACCGCCCGCTCCGCCAAACGATTCGGGCGTGGTGGACTACGCTCTCAATCTCGTCCAGTTCGATACGCGTTTTCTTCCCGCTTTCTGGCACGTGTTCAGAGATACGCTCGTCGTAGAGAACCTGGACGTTGCAAGAAGGCTGATGGGCAGGTACCGGATGGCGTCCCTTGAAGGTGATATAGTGGAGAAGGGCGGAGCTATGACCGGTGGCCATTACAAGTCCCGGCTCAAGTTTGCCGCCGACGAAGGCAGAAGGCTGGCCGAGATATCAGAGACGGTAGCCAGAGTCGGCGCCGAAAGGGACTTGCTCCTCGACAGGTTGGACCGGGTAGAAGGAGAAATATCAAAGGTCAAGAGGGAAAGTGAAGATCTTGCCAAAGAGTCCTCCCGGATGGGGTTCAGGCTGGAACAGATCGAGGGGATGAAACAGAAACTTGCAAGGACCGTCCTGGAAAAAAAGGAGCGCCTCTCCCAGATGGAAAAGGAAGCTTCTGGCGTTCGAGATCAATTGGACGATCTGGAAAGAAATATCAGAGAGGTCGAAGGCGACCTTGCATCTTATGGGAAAGAAATTGAAAAATTGGAAAGTGAGATGGGTGGGTCTGAGATTCCCGAACTTACGGCACTGGCAGAAGAGGTCGATGAAGATATCAGAGGCCTAGACAGGAGGGCTCGGGAGATCGAGTCTGAGATTACCCAGGACCGGCTGAGAGAAGAGAGCCTCACTCAGAGAAGGGCAGAGCTCGAAGCAAAGAAAGAAGTTCTTGAAGCAAAGAAGAGAGGCGCTTTGGAGAAGAGAAGGGCTTCTGAGAAACGAGCCCAACAAGCAAGTGAGGATCTAGAGGCGCTTGCCAAAAGAGAGCAAGAGATCGAAGAAGAGCTTCATGACCTCAAAGGAGTCAGGTCCGGTCTCCTGGATAAAGTCATGGCCAAGAGAAAAGAGGTTGACTCCACAGAAAGGTCTGCAGAGCGGATCAGGGCGAGGATGGAAGCCTCAAAAACCGTGGCCGAAGAGATCAAGGCCACATCAGAAGAGCTCCGTGCCGAGATTGAAAGCTGCGGAGTAGACGTGACTGCAGAGCCTCCAAAGAGCCAGACCATCATGAGAAAGATCAAGGCTCTCGAAAAGTCGATGCGGGATCTCGAACCAGTGAACATGTTGGCAATCGAAGAGTACGATCGTGTCAACGATCGACGAGAGGCGCTCCAGGAAAGGCGAGACACGCTCAACCGGGAAAGGGATGACATCCTGGAAAAGTTAGATCGGTACGACCAGATGAAGAAGGAGGCTTTTATGACATCCTTCGATGCGATCAACGAAAACTTCAGGGACATATTTCATCGGCTCTCCGGGGGCGAAGGCGAGCTAATCCTGGAAAACCCGGAAGATCCTTTGGGCGGAGGGATGACGATCAGAGCGAGACCCGAGAGAAAGTCTTTCCATCGCCTCGAAGCCATGTCTGGAGGCGAAAAGAGCTTGACTGCGCTTTCGTTCATATTCGCGATACAACAGCACAAGCCTGCACCCTTCTACGCTCTGGACGAGATCGACATGTTCTTGGATGGGGCTAACGTAGAAAGAGTCGCAAAATTGATCAAGGGTATTGCAGAAAAGGTCCAATTCGTAGTGGTTTCCCTGAGAAAGCCCATGATCCAGGAGGCAAAGTACATCGTCGGGGTGACGATGCAAGAGAACAACATATCCAGTGTGACCGGGGTGTGCCTGAACTGAATACGCCGCTCAAAAACGAACATATTCTTAGAAAAATTCATGTTGTATGAGCTTGATAAAGTGAGCCGATTTTGGAGGTGGTGGCTACGAATCTGACGAAAATGAAGGCCAGATTGGGCATTATCGCTTGCATCTTTGGGATCTTGATAATGAGCATTTTGACGGGTTGTTCTGACGAATACACCAAGGAAGAGAAAACAGGGATTGAAGCAGATTACATATTATTTTGCCAATACAAAAACCGATCGAACGAGGCTTACGGTGCGATAAACAACTTGTATGCTGGTCCCTCTGATTCAGATAGGTATGGAGAGCCCACATATATCGTCCCCCGTGAAAATGCAATGGCAATATTGGGGTTGATCGTTGCTTCAGATGTTACAGGGAACGACACGTACAAAGAACGCGCCAAGCTTGCTGCAGACTATTTGGTCAGCGTGCAAGATCCCAAAGATGGCGCTTGGTGTGACCAATATAGTTACACAACAGCAGTGAAAACAAGGAAGTCACCCACCCAGACGGCAGAGGTTATGATAGCCCTTTACAAATTAGGGTACGATCCCGATGACGAACCTGATAAGTACGATGCCATGATGAAAGGTGCTGAATATTTAATCTCATGTCAAAATGTCACAAATAAGGGTGGCAACGATGATGGATTGTTGTGCGGTGGCAAGAATGGCAGCGGAGCATACGAATGTTGGCGTTGGACGCATGACAACTGTTATGCTTATTGGGCATTGAAAGCGGCAGAGATCTGGGCAAGTGATACAAATAACAAGTCTTTCGCTCTGGAATGCTCTGATAGCTCGAATAGAATACTTAGAGGGATAAACGAGAGTTTGTCCAGTCCAGATGGTGTCTGGTATATTGCAATCGACAAAACAGGTGACCCCCAGATTAACGCCCATCTTAGGGACTGTTGTTCTGGATCGGATGAAGAACATCCAAGTTGGATCCAATATGCACCACAGATGCTGAACATACCTGCAGAAGGTGTGAATTCTCCTGAAGTTGGCAATTGGATCTACAACACATTTAAAAGAGGTTCCTGCGTCGGTTGTTTAGGCTACGACTGTGAAAACAATTCTACAACTAATTCGAGTGAACTGAAAGAAAGGCGATATCCAGGGTTTGCATTTCAAGCGGCCATTGCTTTGTTCAATTCCGGAAATGAAACAGACGCAGAACATGCCCATTCTGCAATCAAATGGGCCGAAGATAGCGGGCTTTGGCAGAGAGTGCCAGACAATAATACAATAGCTGGCGGTTGGATAGACTGGGTTGAGACCCACCCTGAGGAAGGTAGCAAGCCAGATCAATGGGTAAGGCTCATCGACACCAGTTTTTATGCCATAGCATGTTGGAATGGGGGCTACGATTTTACCATTCCTTGAGGCTTTTGGTAATCGGGGAGGAAATTCGACTTGAAGATGGGATCAGATAATGAAATAAAAAGCTCGGTCCCATCACCTCCAAATGGAGACGATTTCGGCCCGGACCCAGTCCAGGTATTGGTGGACCTCGCAAAGAAGGGCGAGATCGACCCCTGGGACATCGATCTCACCCAGGTTACAGAGAAGTTTCTAGAGCACATCGAATCTTTGGAAAGCCAAGATCTCAGAGTTCCCGCAAGGACGCTCCTTTATGCAAGCATTCTTCTGAGGATGAAGTCAGACTCCTTGGACGAAGAAGAAGATGACGATTTCTGCGATGAGCCCTTCGAAGAAGAAGGCCGCCAGCCGGTCAGAAGGCGAAAGCCAAAGACGCTCCCAAAGCCGCCCATAAGGAGGCGGACCAAGCGGCCCGTCACGCTAAACGAGCTCATATCGGAATTGAAGAAGGCAGAAAGGGTCGCCAAGAGAAGGTCCAGCCACAAGAAGGAAAAGCCCGAAAAGGGCTCTGTGGAAAAGGCGGTGAGCAGGGCTCACGAAGAGGGGATCGAAGATAGGATCCGGACGTTGAGGACTGCGATTTCCCTGAAATTGGAGGGGGCTGACAGAGTGGCTTTCAAGGATGTTGGAAAGGATGTTCTCGACTACGTTTCCGTTCTGTTCATGGCCGGAAGAAGGGAGATCTGGATAGAGCAAGAAACTTTCTTTGGCGAGCTTTACTTGAAGAAGCGTCCAAAAGAGGTGGACCCAATTGTCGAGAGTTGAAGCCGAAGACGATTCGAAGGCGGTGGTGGAAGCGGCGCTATTTGCTGCGGGAAGGGCGCTTTCCATCAAAGAAATTTCTGACGTTACCGGCTTGGGATCAAAAATCGTCAGGGCCGCGTCTCGTGAGCTGATCCAGGATTATGCTTCTTTCAAGGGCGGAATCGAGATCAGAGAGTTCGAAGACCGGTACGTGATGCAGGTCAGGGCCGAAATCGCAAAGAAAGTCAGCAAGGTTGCGCCAAAAGAGCTGGAAGCGCCCTTGCTGAGGACACTTGCGGTCATAGCCTACAACCAGCCCATAAACCAGAGCGACCTTGCGAAGGTCAGGGGAAGCAAGAGCTACAGCCACGTAAAAGAGCTCGAAGAGATAGGGCTCATTCGATCGGAAAAAGAGGGCAGGACCAAGAGGCTTACCACCACCAAGACCTTTGCCGAGTACTTCGGCCTGGATTTTGAAGATCCCGATTTCGTGAGGAACGTTATGAGAAGAAGCCAGACGCTAGGTGTCACGCCGATGTACGAGAGCCTCGCCGAGAGGATGGGGCTTGATTTCGTCGTGGTCAACCCTTACAAGCCTTACAAGAACGATCTTGAGGCTTTAAAGGAGATCGACATCCTCGTGATCGCCCCTGGGTATGAAGAGCGGGCGAGGGAAAACTACTCGGGCGAGATAATCGAAGCCGGCGTTCGGACCTTTTCTAAGCTCAAAGAGAGCATCGAGCAGATCAAGGAGAACGTCGGCGTTTTCGATCGGGAGAAGACCGAAGCTCTTGAAGAAGAGATCGATGAGCTTCTTGCTCATTATCGAGAGGAAGCTCGCGATGCGCATGCCGTAAATCCTCTCACGGCCATGATCGAGGAGATCGCTCAGGATCTGGAAATTGCTGTGGACGAATCTGGAGTTACGGCAGCTCCAGATTACGCCGAGATGGACGCCCAGATACAGGTGCCCACACACCAGCCCTACGAGATGGACATAGTCGAGAGGATAAAGGAGAGGTATGATAGCCTCCTGAGCGGCCTGAAGGTGGGATGAACATGACGAAAGTAGCAAAAAAGGCGGGAAAGGCAGAAATTGTAAAAGAAGATCTGGTCGAGTGCCAGGGCTGCGGACATGAAATCCCCAGGGACGAGTGCATCGAGGAGGGCGGTGCATTCTTCTGCGAAGACTGCTATTTCGACTCGCATCAGAGGATCAAGGCTTGCGATCCTTGGGCTGTGCGGTCCAAAAAGCTCTTCCGAGAACAAGCTGGGCAAGAGGGCACGGAAGGTCTGACCGAAGTCCAGCAGGCCATCTACGAGCTCGTCCGGTCGAGTGGCGGCGCAACACTTGCAAATATCTCGAAAGTGCTCGACCTTTCGGCGCGGGAGGTTGAAAACCAGTTCGCCATCCTCAGGCACTGCGAACTGCTTAAGGCTCAGAAGCGGGATGACGGCATCTATGTGGTGCCGTTCGAGCGGGATCCTCTTTGAAAACGCCCACGGAAATATTGTCCTTATGAATTCAGGCCGTGTCCGTGAATCATTGAAAATCATCAACATACAACCAAATGGGTAACGTCACAGAAATGAGCCTCCCGTATTCTTTTTTCCAGATTTTCTTCAATGACTGACACCCACGATCTGAATTCAGAGCATATCGATTTTAGGAAAAACTCAGGGCTAATCCCCGCCATTTCAATGGCGGGATACAGCCCGTGCCTACCGACATACTAATATGCGTATGGTGTCTAAATGTGTAATCCAAGATGGCAAAAAAAGAGCATTGGATAAGTGCTAGAGGCTGTGTGTACAACGTGAATTATCATTTCGTATGGTCTACGAAATACAGAAGAAAGGTTCTGATAGGTGATGTATCTGCCGATCTCCATATGCTTCACGAGTTGATAGCAGAACAAAAGGGTGTGACTTTGATAACCCAAGAGATTATGCCAGACCATGTTCATCTATTTGTGACGGCTCATCCGAAGTTCTCTCCCGCAAATATAGTCAAGATCTTCAAAGGAATCTCAGCAAAGAAACTCTTCGAACTACACCCCGAAATCAAAATCAAGCTCTGGGATGGCCATCTGTGGAACCC
>Ga0272443_10000894_pt1 | contig 49047 bp, 40 predicted proteins | sample SSMAcet12_FD_193581 | JGI IMG/M metagenome (GOLD analysis project Ga0272443, IMG submission 193581) | Marine sediment archaeal communities from Little Sippewissett salt marsh, Falmouth, MA, United States - SSM-Acet-12 | ecosystem: Environmental > Aquatic > Marine > Wetlands > Sediment ...
CGACCCCGATACTATCGGGAGAGGGAGGTATCGACGTCTTTGCATATAAAGGGTGGCCCACAGCTTGCTGTGGGATCGTATGAAAAAAACGTACCGCCATATCCAACCAACCCACACCAAGCTGTGGGGAACCCTTACTTTTTATCCCCTATTCCCCTTCCCCATCCTTCTCCAGCAAATCCGATTTGGTGAAATCGACTACCGGCAATCGGCCCCAGTGCAGTTTGTGGCGCAGGATCGAATAGAAAGAATTGTCGGCAAAAGTAACCATTTTTAATGAATGTTTGGCGCGGGTGATTTTTACTGCCCCTTTCGGTGCCACCTGCGCCGTCACCTGCCCATCAATAGTCAACAGGGCACCGCCATGCTCGGAACGTACTTTCACCTCAAGCGTACGATCGGGCGAAAAAACCATCGGGCGGCTGGTTAAAGAGAATGGTGAAATAGGCGAGGCAATAAACGCTTCCATATCGGGATTAAGAATCGGTCCGCCGACCGCCAGCGAATAAGCGGTCGAGCCGGTCGGCGTGGCGATTATCAAACCATCGCCGGTGTATGAACAGATGTACTCACCGTCGGCGTACAAACTCAAATTTATCACACGACTGACATCACCCTTATCGATAACGATATCATTCAATGCAAATGGCGATTCCAGCGCCGGACCATCGATAATTTCGGTCTTTAAAATCAACCGTTTTTCGATACGATAGTCACCCTCAATCAAACGAGTCAACGAACATTCCAGTTGATCGGGCGTCAGTTGAGTTAAAAAACCGAGCGAACCGAGATTGATACCGAGTATCGGGATATCTTTATCGCGCAAAATCCTCGCCGACGCCAGCATCGTCCCATCGCCGCCCAGCGATATCATTATATCGGTATTGTCACCTAACTGATCCTGCGACAGTGACGGAATGTACGGCTGTTCGCCCGACGTGACACCTTTATATATATAAACGTCATGATTATTCTTACGGCACCATTGTACTATGGCATCGACCGCCTTCTCGGCATCGGGCCGATCAAAATTAGCTACCACACCAAAACGCATACCTCTCCCCTGTTTCTATCTATCCTTTGAGGCGTGATTATGTACCGCCGCCGCAACCTTCTTTGTCTCCGTCTTACTGAAAATCATCCGCTTTTTCGCACCGGTTGGAATCGAATTCACCTCCCTGATTTTCGACACCAGGCCATCAACATCCAGACCGATCTGTTTCAACAACAAATCCCGCTTTCCATGCGTGATAAATTTATCCGGGATCGCCATCGATTCATAATTACCGGCAAATTTGTGTCGCGTCAGGTAATTACCGATCATCTGCCCCAGCCCACCGGTCGCACTGTTTTCCTCGATGACGATAATATTTTTATACTCGTTCCGGCAATATTCCAGCATCTCGATATCAAGCGGTTTCACAAAACGCGCATTCACCAACGCAAATTCGATTTCACCCTCAAGTTTTGTATGAGCCGCTATTGCATTTGTCACCATTGTTCCCGTCGCAATCACAACCGTCTCTCCATCATGGAATATCTCTTTCCAGCTGCCCCACTCGATCTCTTCGACCTCGTCATTCATCTCAGTCGGAATCGCCGCTCTCGGAAACCGTATCGCGCACGGCCCATTAAGTTTCCGTTTTTGCACCATATGCAACATACTATGGAATTCATCACCATCAGCCGGCACCATAATAGTCAAATCGGGAACCGGCGATAAGTACGACAGATCGAATGCTCCATGATGCGTCGGACCATCCTCGCCGACCAATCCCGCCCGGTCGAGGCAAAATACCACCGGCAATTTCTGTAAAGCGATATCATGTATAATCTGATCGTACGCCCGCTGCAAAAAAGTTGAATAAATCGCCACGTACGGCCGCAGTCCACCGACCGCCAGACCGGCCGCAAAACAGGCGGCATGACCCTCGGCAATACCGACATCATAAAAACGATCGGGGAACTTCTCGGAAAATTTCGTCAATCCGGTCCCGGAACACATCGCCGCCGTAATGGCGACAACATTATCGTTTTTCTCCGCCAGCTCCACCATCGTATTACCGAACACCGTCGTGTACGACGGCAGTCCCGATTTGGCGTTCGATTTACCGGTAATCTTATCGAAGGCGCCGATACCATGAAACCGAGTGGCATCATCCTCGGCCGGACGAAATCCTTTCCCCTTGACTGTCACGATATGCAGCAGTTTCGGCACCGTAATATTTTTCATCTGTGTCAGCGTTTTTATCAAAAGCGGTATATCATGGCCGTCAATCGGCCCGAAATAACGAAAACCTAATTTATCGAACAAATACCCGGGCACAAACAGCGCCTTGACCGAGCGCTCTATATCGGCAACCGTCGCCCGGATTTTATCGCGCCGCTTGAATTTACCGGTCAACTCCCAGATATCATTCCGAAGCTTATTGAATCGTTTATCGGTCATCATCGTCGTCAGGTAACGCGACAGCGCCCCGACATTACGCGAGATCGACATCTCGTTATCATTAAGTACAACCAGCAAATCCTTTTGAGATGTCCCGGCGTTGTTTAATCCCTCAAATGCCAGCCCGCCGGTAAGCGCACCATCGCCGACCACGGCGACAACCTTATGTTTCAATCCCAGTTGATCCCTCGCTGCGGCCAGACCGAGCGACGATGATATCGCGGTCGAGGCATGTCCCGCACCGAAGGCGTCGGCCGGTGATTCGGTTCGTTTCGGAAAACCGGACAGACCTTCATGCTGACGGATGGTTTTTAATCTATCGCGACGACCGGTCAGAATTTTATGCACGTAACTTTGATGCCCGACATCCCATACGATTTTATCAGTCGGGATATCGAAACAATAGTGCAGAGCCAGGGTCAATTCGACCACACCGAGATTCGAAGCCAGATGTCCGCCATTGGTCGAAACAACCGAAATAATCTCCTGCCTGATTTCTTCCGCCACTTTGGGAAGCTGCTCTTCGGTAAGCTTTTTCAGATCGGATGATTCTTTTATTTTATCCAGCAGGTTCATGTATCAATATTCTCTCCGACCGATGTAACGTGCGATAAATTCAAAATGTTCGCATCCAACGCCAAATTGATGACATACCTCAATCGCTTCATCTATCATTCTTGTCGCATCCGCCCGGGCCTGATCCATACCGACCGTCCCCGGATAAGTTGCTTTAAAGTTTTTACAATCAGAGCCGACTTGTTTGCCAAGTTTTTTCTGATCGCCTTCAATATCCAGGATATCATCTATAATCTGAAAAGCAAACCCTATTTTTTCACCATAGGTCGAAATCATCTCCAAAATCCGGTTATCGACCCCGGCCAGAATCCCCCCGATATTAACCGACGCCCGGATAAGCGCCCCGGTTTTGTGCGAATGAATATAATTTATATCATTCAGGTTGATTTGTTTACCCTCCGCCTGAACATCAGCCATCTGGCCGCCCAGCATCCCCGATGTACCAATCGCATCGGCCAATTCGGCCACCACCTGGGTCGAACCGGTCTGCGCGATCAATCCGAACGCCATATCATGCAAAGCATCACCGGCAAGTACCGCGGTCGCTTCATCGAATTTTTTATGTAATGTCGGATTTCCGCGCCGAAGATCGTCATCATCCATACACGGCAGGTCGTCATGAATCAACGAATACGTATGCACCAACTCCAAAGCGACGGCGGCCGGATTTATTATATTAGCATCACCACCACCGAAACATTCGTACGTCGTCACCGCAAGTATCGGGCGCAGACGTTTTCCCCCGGCCAGAACCGAATACCTTATTGCCTTATGAAGTGTCTGAGGAAAAGTATTTTCCGACGGAAGATATTTTTCGAGCAGTTTTTCGACCAGTTGTCGTTTCTGTTTAAGATAATCCAGACCGGTAAGCGCCTGATCAGTTTTCATTATTGTCTTCCTCATCAAACGGAACTTCCACCAGCGTATGATTCTGCTCTTTTAATTTCAAAATTTTCTTTTCCGCCTCGGAGATTTTTTTATTGCAGAATCCGGCAATCTCGACCCCCTCGGTATAAAGCGAGATTGACTCCTCGAGTTTTATCTCCCCCGATTCAAGTTGCCCGGTAATCTCTTCAAGCCGCGCGATAGCCGACTCAAAATCTTTGAATTTTTTCTTTTCCGCCATCCTGACCTATCTGCCCTTCTTGGTCCGTTCCACCGTCGCCGTCGCCGAACCATCGCTCAAAACCGCCTCGATCGAATCACCCTTTTTCAGGTTATCCACCGATTTAATCGGTTTAAGCGTTGTCGTATCCCGCACGACCGCATAACCCCGCGCTAAAATAGCCAGAGGAGACAACGATTCCAGCCGCGACCGGTTTAAAGATAAAAGATTTAACTTCTTTTCAAAAATGTTTTTTCCGGCATTTTCGAACAACCGCCGAAGATTATCCAACTGCTGACTTTTCTCAAAAACAACCTGTTGCGGCCGGCGAAACACCGGGCGGCCAATAAGTTGCCTTAACTTATCTCCATTTCCACTGATCGCATTTCCGACATAATACTCAATCTGGTCGAGATACTCTCTAACATCCCGCAAAAACTGACTTTTATCCCAGATTACAATTTCGGCCGCCGCCGAGGGTGTCGCCGCGCGAATATCAGCCGCCAGATCGGAAAGAGTCGTATCGATTTCATGCCCGACCGCCGAGACAATCGGCTTTTTTGATTCGGCCACCGCATAAACCAGCGCCTCCTCGTTGAAGGCCCACAAATCTTCAAGCGATCCGCCACCCCGCCCGATTATTATCACATCGATATCATCGCGACTGTTAAAATATTTTATACCGTTGATAATGGATAAATAAGCTTCATCCCCCTGCACCTGCGCCGGGTACAAAACTAACTGCACCGCATCATTGCGTCGTGAAGTAATCTGGATTATATCTCGAATCGCCGCGCCGGTCGGCGAAGTCACAATCCCGACTTTAGTCGGGTATTCCGGCAACGATTTTTTAAGCGATTCATCAAACAGCCCCGCTTTGGATAATTTTTCATACAACTGCCGGAAAGCGACTTCCAGCTCGCCGACTCCAACCGGCATAAGTTTCCGCACATTAAGCTGGTAATTGCCCCCCTTTTCATAAACCGAAATATCACCATAAGCGCGGACTCTCATTCCGTTTTCCGGCTCGAATTTGAGATAATTTCCAATCGACCGCCAGATGGTTAATTTAAGTGTGGCGTTATCGTCCTTGAGCGTCAGGTAACGATGCCCCGACGAATGATGGATATAATTGGATATTTCCCCCTCGACCCAGATAGACCCAAACGATTCCTCGAGCGTGTATTTTATCAACCGCGTAATCGCGGTCACCGAATATATTTTCTCTTCCTCACGTCTCACACAAGATAAATACGAAGATGGAAGAGCATTAGCAATGATATTTTCCTGACAAAACAGAATGTTGGCCATAACCAAAGGGCCGGGAAACAAATCCCGACCCTTATTTATCCAATAATTATACTCCCAATTTATTTTCTCAAAGGTGATCCACAGGCGGTTATCCATTCTTCACACGTACACGGTGGATCTTCGTCAAGGTACAGATAGGATATCAATCCCGTAATATCAAAAATATTTACTACGCAGTCACAGTTCATGTCTCCGGAACAGATTTCGTAAGGTGTTGGTGGATCATCATCCAGATACAAATAAGAAATCAGATCAGTGATATCAAAAATGTTAATAGTACCATCCGCGTTAACTTCTCCCGGCTCGCAATCACAATTTGCTTCAGTAGTTATTGCAAAAGCAAGATCAAGATTGCTGTCCACATAAAATTCATGTCCCGGCGGATAGTGTATAGGAATCCAGGTATGCGGCGCGCCCAGATAAACAGCGGCATCATTCCACCCGTTTTCAGGAGTTGTTGTTTTCCAACCCATCCGGTATGAGCCATCCCACGAAAGATCGAAAATCCTCAACCAGTAAATCGTTCCGGAATCCTGTATAAAAACAACTGGTTCCGGAATGTGGAAATCAAACCGGTAACAATTTAAATGATTGTCGTCAAGATACCAGTCCAGATGCGCCAGATAATAATCTTCGGGATTATTATCGGTGACCTGAGTCACAGTATAATCATTGGAATGGGTGGCAAATGCACACCATAGCAAACTGTCGGGCGTGCTCCAGGGCGGACTACCGCTGTTAGGATTATCCGAGTAAATGCCTATAAAGAAGTCTTGGGAACCGAATTCTGGTACGATATCACCTTCAAATGAAGCCCATATGTGAATATCGGTGATCGGGCCGCTTTGGATGCACAAAAAGTCATCAGCCAGACCATCAAACAACGTATCGCCAATCGGGTGCATATCAACATCCATCCCGGTATTATCTAGATCAGGCGGTTGATACCATTTAACATTTTCCAGAGGTTCCTGAATAAAGACTCGACAATCCTCTACCTCGCCATTTGACGCCGGACCGTCAAATGATAAACCACCTAACTGACTATATCGCCAGCGGCTGTAAGTTATACCCGAAACGGCATCATTAGGAATGGAGAAATAGAATATATTAACTCCCGGATTAACGGTCCAGGTTGTTGATGCTTCGTCAGGTTCATCCCAGTCACCATCCGCATTCCAGTCAATAAAACTATTTAAATATCCAACCGTGGATGCAATAACTTTTACATGTCCCCAGGAACCCGGTACAATAGGATCAATTATAATTACGCCATCCTCATCATCGTAAAAATCATTATTATCATCATCCAGTGCCGTCGGGCCGGGCTGGCCATCATTTTCGTGGTCGATATATGAACCTAAATAGTAATTTGTATCAATCGTATGAACGGCGCCATTGCTGGCCGAAAGGGTCGAATACGAATCCGGGGCATCGCCCCAGTCCAAATACTCAACAGCCGATCCGGTTAACTGGAAGCACAATTTAAGTGGATAACCAAAGACTTCACTAGTCTTCGTCCAGGTATTATATCCGAAATAAAGGGAATAGAAAACAGATTCATGGAGATGGCCATCACTACTATCATAGGCCCATCCGGATTGCGGCGGATAATCACCTACTCCCTGAATCGCTATCCAATATGTCGTATTGGCGCTAAAAAAAAATGTGTCAGGCAAATCGAAAGAATAACTGTAATAGTTGGTTCCCCCCGGGCTGCCACTTATCCAGGTTTCATTGACAAACATGTTGGGAATAGAATATGCTTCAATTTCATTTCCGGGTGCAAGGCCCAGTCCACCGCTGTCCTCGTAGAAAATGATAGCCCAGCCAAAGTTACCGTCATCGGGTGGACCATCCCAGTAGCCACCAATCCAGTGGACATCGGAAACTTCAGTATCTTCCCAAAATACGAAATCATCGGCTGTAAGTGGATCAAGGTTTATGGCATTATCATACTGGGATGCGGCAAGGCCGTGATAGACGCTCATACCATTATCAAAAACAATGTCCCTTGAGCCAGTCGATTTAAATGACTGATCGACCGACGAAGTGTTTTCCGGACTGCCTACCGATGGTTTTGGCTCATCAACAGCCAAGATCAAGCCAGCTCTTAGGAAAAAGATGCAGATCAGAAGAAAACACGCTCTTTTCATTAGTTCCTCCTTCTTATTATTATAGATAAAATTATGGAGAGTAAATTATCAATATATCTAGAGATTCTCTGTAAGACCTCTCCACCGTCAACTCCCAAAGTTGTCTAGCCTTACATTCTTTAAATAACACATATATGCGTATTTGTCAATAATAAAATTGTAATTTTTTACCCCGCACTTTCACCACCAAACCAACGTTAATCCTATCCTCCTACCATTATATAGATGATATAGATGTGGGATTTAGAGAAATATATAAAGAGTCAAGACCAGAAAAAAGGGACCCTATTATATGCGAAACAAACCCATTTTGATTGGTCATGGGACATACCGCAACAAGAACAAAATATGTAATAAAAGGAAAGGGGCTTTTGCCCCTAAAATATGCGATACAAACCCAATTCGTTGGACTAATAAGAACCACAATTACTTACAAGGAATTTTTACGGAAATCGTGCCAACAATTGACACTCTTTTGCGTGCTGCCGGGTCGCCGCGCCCGGCAGAAGATTATTACCATACTTACTTCACCATCTCCGGGTACAATATCCAGCCGATGGACCAGATATCTTTGTCGTCTTTAACCAGATTAACAATACCGGCGTTGCGAAATTTGATTATCTCCTTCTCCGGGTCGCCGCAAAGCAACAGCGAGGCGAGCCGTTTCAGGTGCGGCAGATGTCCGACCAGCATGACATCGGCCGTTTGTTCTTTCAACCTCTCGGCCCAGATTGACGGTTTATCTTTTGCCTTCAGACCATCGGTCACATTGACACCATCGGTCGGATTCAATCGTTTGCCGAGAAATACCGCCGTTTGTTCGGCGCGCGTTTTACCGCTATGGAATATATTATATATCCTGACCTGCAAAACTTCGGCGGCAAAGTATGATGTCCTACGAATATTCTGGAGCCCCTCACTTGATAATGGCCGATCTTTGTCTTGCTCTTTCGGCAAAGCCTCGGCATGCTGCACCAAATACAAATTCATAATCTCACCTCCCCGGTGTTGAGATATGGATTTTGATATCTCTAATATAATTATATTCGAGTGGGACGCAAACGGAAAATGAACGTTTGTCCATTATCGATTATAATACTGGCTTTGCCATTAAGTTTGGCTATAAAGAGAAAGATACAAAGGATTAGTATATCGAGATTAATTTTCTTCTTCTATAAGTTCCGGATAGTACTTTTCCTTGCACTCCTGGCATATCGAATGACTGAACTCCGCTTCGGAGTGTTCCGAAATATATTTTTCCAACTGTTGCCATGAATCTTCTTCATCCCGGATTCTTTTGCAGTGCATACAAATCGGTAATAAACCCTGAAGCTGTCTTACATGATCGAGTGCCTCCTCCAGTTCCTTCACCTTGTTTTCCAGTTGCTGTCGTTGTTCTTCCACCTTTGTTGCGAGTTTATATTTATCGAAAGCATTTATAATTGCCCGTTCCAGATTATTGGCGGAGACAGTATCCTTAATAAGATAATCGGAGGCACCCAACTGCATCGCCTCGACCGCGACTTTTTCGTTCCCTTTACCGGTCAGCATAATAACCGGAGTTGAATATCCCGATGCCCTGATTTTGGCCAGAACATCAAGGCCGGTTTCACTTCCCATAAGATAATCGACAAAGATAATATCCACATGTTTATCGCAAAGAATCGATTGTGCCGATTCGAAATTATCGCTGGAGACGAATTCCATATGCCAGTCTTTAATAATTGCAAGATTACGACGGAGTATTGTGATATCGCCGGGATCGTCGTCAATTGCAAGTACGGTAATAGACTTTCTTGGCATAATATTCCTCTCAGTCCTGTGGTAAAACGACTATTTGGAACCAGTATTCTTCCATCTTTTGGATAATCTCAATGAATTTATCCATTGTCACCGGCTTGGTAATAAACGAATTGGCCCCCATCTTATATGATCTCAGAATATCTTCTTCCTGTTTCGATGTGGTCAAAATTACGGTTGGAATACACTGTAAATCTTTATTGGCACGAATCTGATTTAAAACTTCTTTGCCGTCGATTTTTGGCATATTCAAATCGAGAAGTATCAAATCCGGTTTGGCGGCAGACTCGGGATCAGAATATTTTCCTCGGTGAAGAAGATAATCCAGTGCCTCTTCCCCATCTTCAACAATACGCAAATCATTTCCGATTTTACTGTTTTTAAAGGCCCGTCGGACTAACTCGCGGTCGCCGGGGTCATCTTCGGCGAGCAGGATGACGGCTGGCCTTCCTCCTGGCTGTGGCATGTATTCTCCTTTGTATTATTTTTTGTTTTTTCACCTATAGTAAACCTAAAATGGGCACCTTTACGCGGTTCCGATTCCACCCAGATTTCGCCTCCATGGCGTTCAACAGCTTTTCGGCATATCGCCAGACCGATACCGGTCCCTTCAAACTGGTCGCGGCCATGAAGTCGTTGAAATGGAGCAAATATCTTTTGGGCGAATTCCGGCTTGATCCCGATACCGTTGTCCCATACCCCCAGTATCAGACGTCCCTCGACGTTCTCCGCCGTAAGTTTAACAACAGGTAATAGATCGGTATTAAACTTGATTGCATTACCGATCAGATTTTGATACAACTGGGTTAAAACCGTTTTATCCCCATAAACAACAGGCAAATCATCGGATTCTATCTTAACATTCTTTTCGGATATTTTAATTTCCAACGCTTCAATCGCATCTTTTGCGCAATCGGCAAGACTAATCATTTCACGATTAATCGCTTTCCTACCGGTCCTTGATAGAATCAGAAGATGATCGATAAGCATCTGCATCCGTTTACCGGCATCCAAAATATAATTAAGATCGGTTCGGGCATCGGGCGGCAAGTCGGTTCCGATATCCTGACGCAGTAAATCGCTGAAGGCGGTAATTTTCCGTAGTGGCTCATGTAAATCATGGCTGGCAATATAAGTGAATTCGTCCAGTTCTTCGACCTTTCGCATAAGTTTCTTGTTTAAAACTTTTAGTTCAGCGGTTCGCTCCCTCACCCTCTCCTCCAGCTTGTCATGTGCTTTCCGCAACGCTTCTTCCGATCGTCGGCGTTCGCTGATATCTCGATTGGCACCTCGGTATCCTACAGTTTTTCCGTTTTCATTAAAAATGGGGACAGCGCTGGTTTCTACATAAACTTCGTGTCCGTCCTTGTGTAAATTAATATTTTCCACCGCAATTAGCGGTTTTCCTAACGGCGTAAATTTTTCGAATATTTTGTCTATTCGTTCGGCCTCATCATTATCCATATAGACACTAAAATTTTTTCCGATTATTTCTTCAGGCTCGTATCCCAATATATCCTTTATCCTGGGACTGACAAAATTAAGAATCCCGGTGGTATCGGCTTCCCAAATCCAATCGCTGGTCGTTTCAAATAATGATCGAAGCCTTGCTTCATTTGTTTGAAGTTCTTTTTCCGCCCGCTTGCGTTCGGTAATATCTTTATTAATGCCTCGATATCCTTTAAGGTTACCCTCCTCATCCAATATCGGGACACCACTTGTTTCAAGAAATATTACACTTCCGTCTTTATGAGGATAGGCATGCTCCAGATTTTTAAATGATTTTTTTAATTGGGCAGTTTTCCTAATATACTCTGACATTTGGATTGCATCTTTGTATTCTAAAATATCAAGAGGAGTTTTTCCGATTATATCCTCGGCGGTATACCCGATAATATCTTTGATCCTGGGACTAACATACGTAAAGGCAATATTTTCATCAACTTCCCAAATCCAATCGCTGGTTGTATCTATAAGAGATTGAAGTCTCGCTTCGTTTATCTGAAACGCCTTTTCAGTCTTAATACGGGAATCTATTTCCGATTTCAGATCTTTCCAACGGCGAATAGCAAAAACAGCCAAACCGAGGGCAATGAATATAAATGAAATAATGAATTCATCCGCCTCCCAGTGCTCGTTCGAATGAAGAAACTCGTTGAGAACATCGTATAAATCCAAAGCAAATGCGGATACCAATAGGATTAAAATAAATGCCGCGATTATAACAATATCCCTGAATACCCGGCTGTTTTTCCACTGTTGTAGGAAAATCGAATCCCGCAAATCGGTTTTTGGTAATAACATAATATTAAAAACCCCCGATTCTTATAGATTTTATTTAGGTAAGGCCCCCTAAAAATCATCATTTTTAAATTGGCCGAATGTCCTGTCAGAGCATAAATAATGCCTTAAACCAGCGGACGATTTTGCAGCCAATTTATATGATGTTTATCGGTAAATCGAGGAAAATAATTATACGAATATAATCTCAGAGGAGATTTTCTAGCAACAGAAAAAAGGCCGGAGACAACAAATCACCGCGGTGTGACGAATAATTTCTGGCTGGAACAATCTAATGAGAAATAAATACTGAGTCGCGATTACTCATTATATAATTGCAATTATGTCAATATTCTTTTCTCAGCAAACTATAAAACAAAGTTCCACTAATAGTCCCATCCGCGTTTTTTTTATTTTCCCTCAACAGACCTTCTTTTACCATTCCACACCGTTCAAGAAGGCGAGCGCTTCTGGTATTTGTCTCATCGCATTCGGCTCCAATCCGATAGGCGTTCAAACGATGAAAGGCAAACCTGAGCGACGCCTTTATGGCTTCAGTCATATACCCCAGCCCCTCGTATTCAATATCTACGAAAAATCCGATTTGAAATTCCGGCAAGTCCCAGTTCACAGGACCGATATAAACCTGGGCAATAAAATGCCCAGTTCGTTTATCAAAGACCCCGACAAAAAAATTCTTGCGAGCCAGCCAATCGGCCGCAAGGTCCCGAACGATAGTCTCTGCTTCTTCCTCGTTCTTTATGCCCATCACAACGTTGTCTGATTCATAACGCCTTAAATGTTGTTGATTTCTTTGACTCACTTCATAATAACAAGGGCCATCGCCCGCACGGTAAGTTCTTAAATGCAGATTTTCAGATTCAAAAAATGACGGGATATCGGGAAGTAATAGGTTCATATTTCATTCCTTTATGACAACGTGAAGCAGGTTCGAACCAAACCTACTTCACATTTTTTATTTACGACTCATTAACTACTATGTCGACTCACCTCTTCCTCGAGTTGGAAACGGTGATATATACGAGCATAATGGCCCTCGACTGAAATCAAATCACTATGCGTTCCGGATTCGACAACTTGCCCTTCATCAAGAACATATATCATATCAGCCGCTTCGAGGGTATCGGGTCGATGCGTTATCAAAATCGCCGTCATATCGGGCATAACCTCATGCAGACGATCCCACAAAGCCGATTCGGTACGTGAATCGAGCGCCGAAGTGCAATCATCGAGAATCAAAATCTTCGGCTGACCGACCAGCGCCCGCGCCAGAGCAAGACGCTGTTTCTGTCCACCGGAGATAGTCATTCCGCGGGTGCCGATGGCAGTATCGATTCCCTTAGGAAACGATTCGACCTCTTTTTTCAACTGCGACACCTCAATCGCCCACTCCATCTGCGCCTCGGAAATTTCTTTCCGACCGAAGATGATATTATTGCGAACCGTATCGCTGAACAAAACCGGCTCCTGCGGAACATATCCGATATTACGACGCAGGTCTTCCAACCTGTACTGCCGCAAATCACGACCATCCAGTTTGATTACACCGCCGGTCGGATCAACCAACCGCGGAATCATATTCACCAGCCAGCTTTTACCGGAACCGACTCGCCCGACCAGAGCTATGGTTTTACCGGCCTCTATCTCGAATGTAATACCATCGATTATATTCCGTTTCATATCCCGAAAAGCAAACTTCACTTCCTCAAAGCAAAGACCTCCCTTCACATTACCATTCAGAGAAATCCGGCCATTGTCGTTAACCATCGGTCTGACCTTTTCAAGTTCGACCAAACGGTTAATCGATACAGCCGACTGCCTTGATTTTACCAGAAACTGACCGATATCAAACATCGGGAAAATCATGTACACTACGTAGTAAATAAACGCTACCAGCTTTCCCAATGAGAGATTGCTGTTTATCACCATATAGCCACCGGCCAGAATAACGATAATTACACCGAATTGCCAGATGTACATATATAATGAGTGCACCACCGTCGTCGCCTTTATCGACGAAATCTCAGCATTACGCCGGATATCGGTCGCATTGTAAAATCTATCCCGCTGTGCTTTCTCCTTGCCGTATGCTTTCACGACTCGAATTCCGGAGAAGCAGGCTTCCATAACATCATTAAACGCTGAAATTTTCTTCTGCAGATAATCATATCGTTTATCAAGTACAGTCGCACTGCGGAAGAAAATTAGGATTAAAATCGGCAAGGGCCCGGCGGTCCATAGGGTCAGCTTCGCATCGATAGTCAGCATCATAACCAGCGCGAGGATTACCATCAGGAGTGCTTCGTACAATCGGAAAATTCCCGAGCATGCAAACCATGACAACTTTTCTGCAACGTCGTCTGTCATTCGCGTGACAAGATCACCGGTCCGGAACTTATTAAAAAAGTTCGGTCCTTTGTATGTAACCCCGTCGAATGAATCCTGACGAAAAAGCCATTCCAGCCGCAGGTTCATCCAGGCCCGGTGTCCCTGTACGAAAGCATACAACACCGAGGCGATAAATCCGATAACCACCAAGGTAAGCGTAAAAGTCGCCGCTGTTGATAATCCGAGGCTGCCGCCGTACTGATTCAACCAGATTGCGACGCTGTTGGTTATTTCGCCCGTTTTGACAAAATCAACCGTAAATTCAATCAACCTCGGTATCGTTACTTGAAAGACTGTTTGTATCGGTGTAATAAATATCAGAACAAACAAGACATATTTATAACGCCGATAATATCTCCAAAACCATTTTATTTTATCCCACATTACTTGCCACTCCATTTCTATTTTTAAACTGCAGGTGAAATAACTTTGAGTAAAACCCATTATTCAAAATCAAGTCGGTATGTGAACCGCGCTCGATAATTTCACCCCGTCTAATAACCAGTATTTCATCGACATCCAGAATAGTGGACAACCGGTGCGCGAGAACCAGCGATGTTCGACCGGCCATCAGTTTCTTAAGCGAGGTCTGGATAGTCCGTTCTGTTTCGGGATCAACCGAACTGGTCGCTTCGTCCAGAAGCAGAACATCGGGATCAACCGCCAGCGCCCGCGCAAACGAAAGCAGCTGCCTTTCTCCCCGGCTGAAATTAGCTCCCTTTTCGGAAACGATTGTACTATACCCATCCGGCAGGCGGCGGATAAAACGATCGGCCTCAACTGTCCGGGCGGCATCGACAATTCGCGTCTCCGAAATGGAGTCGGAATCAAGCGAAATATTCGCCTTTATGTCTCCCGGAAAGAGAATTATATCCTGAAGCACCAGCGCGAAACGTTTGCGCAATTCCGCTTTGGCGATATCGCGAATATCGATCCCATCGACAGTGATACGTCCTTTCTGCGGATCGTACAATCTCAGCAGAAGTGAAATAACGGTCGATTTCCCGCCGCCGGTAACACCGGCAAGGGCGATACTCTTTCCGACCGGAACTTCGAAACTTATATTCTTTACCGCCCAGTTGTCATCGTTGGTGTACGATAACCAGACGTTATCGAATTTGATTCCCTTTTTCAAGTCGCTCCAGGCAACCGGTTTGATCGGATCAGGCAAAGTCGCTTCGGTTGATAACAAAGCGAAAATCCGCTTGGCCCCGGCGATACCTTTTTGTATCGTCGATAACTGCTCCGAGGTCCGCCAGATCGGATCAAAAGAACGCCAGATCAAAATGATAAACATTCCAATAGTACCGACGGTGATAGTTCCCGACTGTATCCATAATACACCAAAGAACAGGACCAACGCAACCATCACATACTCGAAGAAAAAGACCGAGTTAAAAAACAGAATCACCGCCGAGTTGACATAAACGTCGTGGTCGAACTTCTCCTTATTGGCGTTATCGACACGTCGCCGAGCATAGCTACCTCGGTGAAATATCTGAACAATCGACATACCATACAAAAACTCGGTCAGGGTCGCCGTCACTTCCGCCATTTTTTTGCGGACTTCCAGAAAGCGCGGAGTCGTTTTGCGTTCGAAGACATAAACCAGAGCCGCTACGATCGGCCCGATCATCGATAGAATCAAGGCCAACCGCCAACTATAATAGTACATTACGGCAAAAATGCCGACTATCAGGATAGCATCGCCAATCAGAAGTACGACCGTATTGGTAAAAAGCATCCGTAATGCTTCGGTATCCGATTCCACTCGCGCCATCAAACGACCAACCGGATTTTTATCGAAATAAGCCACATCAAGAGTCAGGATATGATCAAACAGCTTTCTTTTTAATTTGACCATTATATGCTGGCCGATGGTTTCCATACGAATCTGCTGAAAATACTGCAAAACCAGCGTACTTCCCTGTAATATTCCGATCAAGATTACCGTTACAATCAGCCCATGAAAATCACCGTTTTTAATATCCACATCCATCGCCTTCTTCAGCAAAATCGGCCAATAAAGCGAAAGGGCAGTCGCAACGGTCAGTAATAAAAGGCAAAAGAGCAAACCACCCAGATGGTTTTTCAGAAACGGTAGTAATCTTGAGAAAGCTTTTTTTGTGCTTATCGCCTTCTCCTCGGAATTTATTTTTTCATCTGCATAAAAATCGCCAATCATATTATCACCTTCGTGCTACAGGTTCAAAAGTTTCATCCGCCGGTCCGCAACAGGCAATAAAAAAACCCGCCGAACCAAATCCGGTGCGGCGGGTCTTACAAAGTTTGAGAAAAATTTCACAAATCCGGTAAGCCTCCACCGCCGCGGAGTACGCCAATAAGATTCTTGGTATTATTAAATGTCGATTGGCTCATCATGTACTTTTCCTTACTAAGCGGTTTATAGCTTATACATTCCTTCTTTGACGTTTTTTTCACTTATAAGTTTAGTAAAAATAAACATTTTTTTTTATCTGTCAAGAAAAAAGTTTTAAAAAAAGTAACAGGATTAATATTCCGGATAATGTCGAAATACAGGTTATTTTAGCAACAGCATCTTTTTATAACCGGAGAAATCGCCATGTTTCAATCGATAGAAATAAACACCACTGGCGACCTGGACACCGTTTTCGTTATCTCCATTCCAAACAACATTATATCGGCCGGCCGCCATATCACGATTAACAAGCGTTTTCACCTTTTGGCCGAGTATGTTATATACCTCAAGACTGGTGAAACCGGGTGATGGAAGTGAAAAATCAATATATGTACTCGGATTAAACGGATTTGGAAAATTCTGGGCGAGTTCATAGATCAACGGATACAAACCGGGTCGCTCTTTTTCAAGAAATTCTTTAGTGCCGACAATCAATTGACCTGATTCGAAGTCATCAGGAATAACAACTGGTCCATCTTCGACAAGTTTTATTAAAGACCTACCGCCTAATTTTAGCCAAACCTCCATACCTTGCGGGATTTGATCCAGTTCATTTGCAATTAACTTGCTACCGGAAGCATTTTTAAAAGCTATTTCCCAAACAGCCCCTTCAACAAATGGCGGCCGAAAATCGGAACGTCTAAGATTTTTAGTATCTTCATTTAACCGAAACGCCAACCTCGGCCCGTTGGGTGGCGGCGGAGGTTCGGAGAAATCATAGACATCATACCCAGGTTCGGCGTCTCTTTTGACACCGATGTAATTGCCATCATCAACCAGACCATCTTTTTCCAGCTTCAATTTTATTGACCAGTTGTTTTCAGTCGGGTTTAACTGGTCCACGGTTCGTTTGGGAGTTGCGCAACTTTCCTTATACCTAAACCAGGCGCGCATATTGGGAACGTTCGTTTTAACAAAAACACCTTCCCAAGCGGGAATAACATCAACAGTTATATATCCGGCACCATTGTAATAATAGGCTGAATCTTCCAAAGCGACCGAGTTGTGACTGACCATTGTTCCATTGATATCAAACAGCAATGAATCCCAATCGACATCAAAGGCAAACGGATTGGCCAGTTGATTCCATCCCATGTCAAGTTCCACCCGATAATAATGACGGCCATTATAAGTTGTATCCGGTTTTACCGAAAGACCTTCAGAACCGTACGTTTTACCTTTGCGGGTAATTAACCAGTAGGCACGACCGGGATAAACAGAATCGGTATCCGGGTATTCAATAACGGAATCAATGTCCGGATTATAGCGGCCCAGTCGCCAGTTAATCGGATTGGGTGCACCGAGGTCATCTTCAAAGATAGTCGTTACCGACGAAGCGCTTCCCCTAATTTCAACCGGCAGACCAATTATACGATACTGTCCGGCCGGAGTAGCATGTGGTCTTCGCCCGGTAGTATTGGTCAGATTACATATAATATTGTAAGGATTCGTCGGGCCGCCGACCAGCAGAGAATCGCCGCCGATTTTTATATTTAAATAATACTCTAACCCGCGGATACCGAATAAATCGCCCGGCATGTTATAGGCAAATATGGTATCGCCGCAAATTCTATTCATCGTATCGACACTATATGTTGTCGCTCCGCCCGGACGAAAATAAATCAAACCAACCGTATCGGTACCGCGACCGCCGTTAAACGATAACTGGAATAAATGACTATCACCCGCTATTACTTCCGGTTTGGAACTGTCATCATAATAAATTCTAAGGGCGAGCGGTTTGGCGATTGCACCCATAACACCACCGGATATTCTATATCCGGAACCATAAGAAACGCCCCCGGCCGTCAAAGTTGCCGAGCCGGTAAGAACATTGTTCGCACTTCCGGATTTGCCGCCGCCCCCGACAGGCGCACCGGTTGATAATTCGAAATTCGTTCCGCGCATCTGTGCCGAGGCGGAGAAAGTCATAAAACACAAGCACAATAATAAAATGCGGAAACCGTTTCTATCCACAATCAGCCCTTCTTTCGATAAGAATTGAAGGCGAAACTAATCATGACTTATTATTCGTTCTTTTTATTCATCTGATCCGGCTGATTCAGCCTTTTAACGTTTTGGATATAATTGATCGAACGCTCGATACCGTACCCGCGTACTTCAGGGTGTAAATAATACCCGACTTCGTTTTCTTTTTTGCTCTTTTCGACCGTTATCCGATCAGTCTTGGCAAAAGCGTCTTTCCGGATTCCGGTAACCTGCCAGGAGACTTTTATCGATGGCTTATCGGTGTGGATCAAAAAGCGATTATTGTTTATCTCTTCGGCGACTATCACCTGCGCGAAATCACCGACAACGGTCAGCTGGTATCTGAAATCCTTGTTTAACGATTCGAAGTATTCCGGCAATTCCACAACCGCTTCACCGTCGGCATCGGTGATGATATTGCCATTATATATATTCATCATATCGGGTGAATCGACATTGCTGTGACTGAGATATTTATTCTCCGGATCGAGCGGATGATCGATAGTAAAACCTCCGGCACCGGTTGTGTTTGTTCCGGTAGCAAATAAATTCCCGTAAATGTACGCACCAAAATCGGCATCCGATTCACCGCAACTGGCATACAATCCATAATTCACGCCGGAGCCGTAAAATCCATAACCGTAAAGGGCATAAGTATTGACGCCGCCGAAGCTATAACTGAAAATCCCGTACGAATTACCGTTAATATTCAGAGTCTCGCCGGTTTCCACCCTTACGCCTATTCGATTACCTACGCTCGCGACAGCATTACGGGTGTTTATATATAAACCACATGGATCACCATGATTATCATTATAGATATCAACATCGATACCGCAAACGGTAGAGTTTGTATTAAAATTACGCTTTATCATTAACGGATGATAAAATGATGGGTGTCCCCTGTCGCCAATTCTAACACCGCTATTGTCTAAATATAATGTACTATCTCCGAAATAGACATTACCCGTAAATGTTTTATTACCGCTGATAGTCTGGGTATCGCTCTGTGTAACAGCAACTCCCGCTATTTTCCCCGGTTCGATATCGGCCGAATCGCTGATATCGGAATTTAGAATTGTATTATCTAAAATATTACTTGATTGTACTGCTTCAGCGGTGATTTTGGTATGAGTAACCGATGAATCGGCAACCGTCCCGGACGCATAAGCGTACGGCACGGATGTCAACAGTTGCCGCGGTGACATCGGACTATCGCCGACAACTTCAAGCTGCAAATACAATTTATCGCCGCTTTCAAAAACCGAATTACTGATATCGGCCAGTTCGACCGTAAATATACCACTGCTATCGGGGTAAACATTAATAGTATCTATCCATAGGCTGTTACCGCCGGATAGAGCATCATAAATGGAGAATATGACGGGTGTATCGCCGACGACGGCATCGCCATTAAATTTCGTCAGGCGCCCCTGATATAATAACGAATTCGGGATTTGTGCCGTTACCAACCCCAAAATCTGACATAAAATTATTGTAGTTAATACTACATACTTAGTAAGCGATTTATACATTTAATCCCTCCTCGTTCAAAAATCAAAAATATGAAGCCAGCTTACCAAAAGCCGAATAAGCGCCTTAAAATATTACTTCCCGGCAGGCGGCGGCGGGAACGAAGCGAGCGTATCCGGAGGAGTTTCGTCATCGTCTCCACCGGCGAGAAGAATTACAGCTCCGGCTACAACACCCACGCCAAGACCGATGGCCCACCACTGTTTATACCAGGCGCCTTTTTCCTTTTCCTCGGTTGACTCGGTTTTCTTCTCTTCGGGAACTTCTATTTTTACCGGCTCCGGTTCGGTTACGCCTTCATCAACCATATCCTGTGCTTCTTTCATCATATTCATAAATTCCGGTGAGGTAATGTTCAATTCACCGCGCCAATCACGATACGCTTTAAAGGCGGCTACAAACTGCTCGATAACCATTTCCTTCTTTTCGGAATCGTTTCTGACCTTGGCATAGTACACTTCAGCCAGCAGAACATGCGCATCGGCCTTTGTCTGTATATTAAGCCCTTCGGTGTTAAGCAGATCATTTATTTCCTGCTCGGCGCAAACATAATTAAGGGCCAGAAAATTCTTTCGTGCATTTTCCAGCGACGGTTTATCGCGATCATACTGACAATCGGCCGACTGACCCAAAACCAGCACGGGCAGCATTACCGAGTGTATAAATATCATCAGCAGAAAAACCGTAATTAATCGAAATATTCGACTTTGTTTTGGCATGATACCTCCTTGTACATTTATTTATTTTCTATTTTGTCCAATATATCAGCATGGGAACTGATTCCATTATTTCTTCATTTTGTGAGCCAAGCGTAAGCGTTCCATGATCACCCTTGAACATACTTCTCGCGCGCCCGCTTTCGTAAGGATTAACTACAACCGAGTCGATTTTTGGTGTTCCCCCATTTCCACTGACATCGAATATCCCGGCTTCAACCTGCCAGTGTCCTTTAATTCGTTTTATATCCCAGGCCGGGAAACGTCGCAACGTATGTCCGCGACCGTTTAATTTTAACTGTATCATAATATCTTCCGGCGGCGGAATCAATGATACCTGAAGACTGACCGAATCGGGTGTACTATATATTTCGTTTAAGTTAACCCATATAGTTTTGTTGTTACCGCTAATTCTGTATGAATTTTTATACATGGGAAAATCCTGATGAATAATTTGTATCGAATGTCGTCCCGCCTTTACCGTAAACGCGCTATCAGGACTTCCCACCGATTCGTCTATCATAACCGTCGTCTTGCCGGACGGTCTAATATCGAATATCAATTTGGTCAAAGTCGGTGATGGTTTGGGAGCCGGTTCGGTTTGTTTTTCTTCCACCAAGGCATATTCGTCAGGTTTGGTTTCTTCGGCCGTGCTTTTATCGGTCTCCGCATCAATAGTATCAGCCGCTGTTTTTTCATTTACCGGTTTATTCGACCTGATATCTCCCGAAACAAATTTATCTATTACCGATAACATCTTTGCGGAATCGATTATTCCGGAATCAACGGGAACATTCTCACCGGAATGACCGATAGTGTCGATAATATTAGAATTGTCCGCAGCAATATTCGAGTCGGCCATAACTATTTCGGTAGTCGTAGAACTGGCTGTATCGGAAGATTCACCGCCAAATAATCCGGCGATTTTATTTCGGCCGAAAAATCCGGCGACTATTACAACAGCAATTATACCGACATAAATCAGTTTATTACTGCTTTTTTTCTCACCGCCATAAGCCTGTCTAAGCGACTCCAGCGCCAAAGCCATTTCCCGTGCTGTCTGATACCGTTTACTAGCATCGGGATGCGTCGCTTTCATCAGGATTTCACGAAGCTGATGCGAAAACCTTTTGCTGGCCATCCCACCCCACTCGGCCAGATTAGGATTGGCCGGATTACGGTAAGGAAGGTTATTGGTGGCCAGGTTAAATAAGGTCACACCCAGTTCATATATATCACTTAAAAACGGATTATAGCTGCTTTCGCCCGACTGCCTTTCCGGGGCGGCGAATAAAGGAGTCAATGCCTGATAGGCCGTTTTGGTGGCATCACCGCCCATTTCTTTGGCGATACCAAAATCAATCAGATAAACATGATTATTCTGATCGAACATTATATTACTCGGTTTTAAATCGCGATGCGCGATTTTTTTCTCGTGAGCATAAGCAATGGAGCTTGACATTGCCCGCGCCACTTTTAGGAACATGTTTTCGTCAAGCGGACCGTTTTCTTTCAAAACCATCCCGCCATCCTTACCGCTTATATGTGCAACAACCAGAGCACCTTCCTCGGGAAGAAAATCAATCACCTTTGAGATATTGGGATGGTCCAGCATACACAAGATTTTGGCTTCTTTAATAAACTTACTTCGCGACTGGACTCGTTTAAAGAACTTGAAAACAAGCTTCTGTTCACGAAGATGTTTATTGAATCCGGCATATACTTCGCCAAATCCACCTCCCCCAAGATATGCATCTATTTCGTATTTTCCCCCGACTTCCCAACCGATAATACCCAGAGGATCCGGGTTTTTTCTTTCAGGGACATCCTCTTCCCAATTCATGGTTTCATCATCTGGCATATAATCTCCGTATTATGCTCAATATACCTCCGATAGTCCAGAAATAAAGATTTTATTTCCCTTATGCGCAAGAACTTTTTAGGAAAGATATAAATTAACCGGAATTTGGTATTCTGATCTAAAAAATCGAAATTATAAAAAATGCCGTATTAAACGTTTGTAGTTCACTTATTTCGGTGGATTATTTTACTCGGAAGCGATTTAATATACTCTAATTCGCCTTTACCGATTAGCCCGGTGAAGTATGTAAACAAGGCGGTTATAATAATTAATCCTGTTTTTACGACTATATTTAAAAGACTTATTTCCGCAAAAAATTTGTGGGAAACAAAAATAATCGCTGCCGCCAAAATAAACATTACTACAAAGGCCCCATATTTATACTCAACCCTGTAATACACTTGCGATTGAAAAAGCAGAAGAAGACACCAGACTATCGAACCGCCGAGAGTAGCAATAGCGGCCCCCATCATTCCGTAAGACGGCACCAGTATTAAATTCAATACAATTGTTACAACCGCCGTAATAATACTGATAACCGTAAAATAAATTGTTTTTTGGGCAATATGAATCCCCTGACTCATTTGAAAACCGAGATAGAAAAAGGCCATGTAGGCGGCCAGAAACGGTACTACCGCCTGGGCATTAATATATTTGCTGGTCGTAAATATCAGCAGAATTTCACGTGTAAACAGACTTAATCCAAGTACCGCGACAACCGATGCGCCAACCAGATAGTTGGTTGTTTTTAAATACAATCGACGCGTCTCTTCATCTTTATACGAAGAAAATATATACGGATCAAGCGCGGCACCGATTCCGATAAAAACAAAACTTATAAGTGTCGCCAGTTTGGCGGCTACGGCATACAAGCCGACATCCTCAAGAGTACCGTAATGAGCAAGAAAATACCGGGCACAGTTTTGAATCAGGTAAACGGTAAAGCCATACGGCACCAGCGGCAATCCATATCGAAGCAATTCTTTAAGACGATATACGGAAAATGTAAACGAAAAATATTTGCGGGTGACAATCATAACGGCAATTAGAAAAACAACCGAGGAAATAAGTGCGGCACTAAAAACACCTCTTATCCCCCATTTAAAAAAAACTACAAAAAGAATAATCAACGAAATCTTGCCGATTAATTTCCCGACAGAAAGTAATGTGTATGAAATCGAGCGATATTCATATCTTAACATATTCAAACATAGCGTGAAACAATGGTCAAACGGGATAGCAATAATGGCCAGAACCAAAAACTGGGTCCCTCGTCCCGATTTAAACAACATCTGTGATATATTTTCTGAAAAAAGCACCAGCAAAATAGAAGCGCCGGCAAGAACAACAACACGGAATATCAGCGATGTTGCGGCGATAGTCCTTTTATCTTTTTCATTATCTTTATCCAAATAAAACCGACCGGTGGCATTATCTGTCCCCATAATCAGAGCGACACTGATAAAGACAATTGTAATCTGAATCAGGTCGATGATTCCGTAATCTTCGGGAGCAAAAACACGGGTATAAATCGGCACCATAAATATACCCGCAATCGGACTGGCCAGACTTCCGATTGTATAAACGAACGATTGCTTTAGAAGACGTATCAGTCTTTCTCTTACAGTGCTTTGCCGGGTTTCATTCATACGTTTTTAATTACGATGTACATAATTGATACTTTTATATTTTGCAACATATAATAACTTTGATGCCCCTAAATTTTGCAAAAAATGAGAGTGATATGGTCTGATGTCAACAAAAATATGGAATCGATATAGGTCGACTTACCATAAATCGGCCGGATAAATGATTTCCAGATTAACATCCTGACCGGGAGTAACGCAAATGGGAAGGGATACTGTATCGCTGTCAGGATTATAAATAATGGTTAGAGTATGATTACCGACTGGAATAGCGTTAAAACAAAAATTGCCATTTTCATCAGGATTTATGGTCGTATTGGCCATACTTCCGGAACCGTTGGGGTACGTTAATATTACCGCCAATGAATCAACGTAAGTACTTCCCGGCACATCGAGACTGGCATCGACCACATATCCACTAACGCTGTTTGATAAAAGCGAAGTGCTATTGGCTGCAAATACTTTGTCGATATTCGAGCCGGATCCGGTCGAACGAATAAGGGTGTCGGAATAAGTATAATCTATATTCCAGCCATCTTTTTGAAAATCATCGGTACTAAAATCACCTTTGATATAAGGACCGTCCCACGTCGAATATCCACCCGGGTTGGAAGCGAGCGCATCGAGGTTAGGCGGCAGGGCGCCGATATCACCGACATATCCGAAATCGGTGCGCGCTCCTTTAGCATACAAATCAGGATTACCGACAATTGCTTTGGCAATGGCTTCCATCTCGGCCTGAGTTGCTTCGAACCGAGCTGTTTCGAGATTTTCACTAAACTTCATTGTCGCCACGCCGCCCAGGACACCCAATACGACTATTATCAGAACCAGCTCTATCAGTGTAAAACCGCTATTGCATTTTGTTTTCAAAACCATTTATCAATTCCCGAGATTATACAAAGCCTGCACTTCATCGGCATTCAACGGTCGATTATAAATTCGAACATCATCAATGACTCCTTCCCAAAACTGGCCCGGAGTGCCATTGATATCAATTGCACCGATATACTGTTTTTTTCCTGCGGCTATCGGCCCGGTGCCATTGTTTGAATTATCAAGAGAGCCATTCCAGTATATTTTCCAGTTATTGTCGGTATAAACCCCTACGACATGTGTCCAGGTATCAACCAATAACGATTGAGTTGATTGCACTTCTGTTGCTGCCGATCCCCAATGTCTGAAACTGACTTGTCCACTGCCCGATGAGGTCTTCAGTTCCCAAGCCGTTATGGCGCCGTTGTTGCCATCCGAAACTATCTGTCGATTATTGCCTATTGACGACGGCTTAATCCAGGCGGCGACACTTATTTGTTCCGTAATATCAAGCGAATCGCCCAAATCGACATAATCATTGGTCCCGTCAAAATCCAGCGCTTCTCCGATTTTACCAGACACCCAATCGGCCGTTGTATCCATATCTACAAGAATTCCATGATAATTATTTCCGGAAATATCAAGAGCATCGCTGCCATCTCCATCATCCAACTGCCAATAAGCCACCAGACCGTTATCCAGATTCGTCAATGGATCAAACCAAACATTAGTCGGTAGCAAATATTGATTATTAGAGGATACACCGGGCAAAACCGAAACGAATCTATTTAGAGTATCGTTTTCGGGTACGTAAATAATTTCTATATCGTGATTGCCGATAGGAATTGAATCAAAGTTGAAATATCCTCCTGCATCGACATAGGATGATTTCGTGACAAGTCCTCCATTACCGTCAGGAATTGTTAGTCTAATCATTACAGAGTCATCATAATCGGTGCCGGGCGGGGTGCCATCGAGATCAAGCACATTGCCGCCGATTGTATTATGTAGCAGCAAATCACCGGAGCCCGCCAGGTTTCTTATAATATTGCTTCCCGAACCGGTTGAAGTTATGGTTACTCCGCCCGTGTAAGCGTAATCGGCTTGCCAGGCATCTTTTTTATAGTCGCCGGCGATCTGTTCGAAACTATTTTTTATATACGGTCCATTCCAGGTTGAATAACTGCCAGGATTGGTATAAAGAGCGTCCAGATTCGGCGGCATTGCACCAATATCACCGATATAACCGAAGTCTATTCGGATACCATTATTCTCCAGTTCAGGATTTCCGCAAATAGCCATCGCCAGGGTATTCATCTCAGCTTTGGTTTCTTCGATTCGAGCCGATTGGTTCAATGGACCGATTTTCCGCGCTGCAACAGCAGTTAAAACTCCGATAATAACTACGACAATAATTAGCTCGATTAACGTGAAACCCTTTTGATTTTTCGGAAATCGATACATTCTAATTACCCATATCATAAAGCGTTTGTATTTCGGCGGCATTTAGCGCACAATCGTAAACACGAACATCATCAATTACTCCGTCGAAGAAATACTGATTGGAGCCAACGCGCTTACTAATATTCAATGGATCTGTTGTTTGTATCAAGGATGTAGAAGAAAATGTCATTGTATTTGCCGGTGAGCCATCGATATATATCGTCAGGCTTACACTATCAAAAACAAGAGCAACATGAGTCCAATTATTTAGAGAAGTCAACGACGTAGTTATCTCTTGTCGTCCACCGTCTGTCTCGGCTCGACCTTTCAGTGTTCCCCCCTCGGAGAAAATGCCCATCTGGGCCCGCCCGCTACCGCCGCCGTGTACAGATTTAGCCATAACTTGCCGTACACCACTCCAGCTATGCGGATAAACCCATGCCGCATAGGTTAAAGCAGTGCTCCCGTTAAGCCGATTCGCATGGGGTATCTGAACATAATCATTAGAACCATCGAAATCGAGTGCACCGTCTATTTTTCCACTTACCCAATCATGACCCGGAATCATGTTATGTAATGTACCATCATTGCCAAAACCGGAAATATCATGGGCCGTCATTCCTCCCGACTCATCCAGTGTCCAATAACCAACCAAACCGCAGGTCACTGTCGCGACGGCACCGCATCCATCACCGATATGAACGGCGTCAATATTTTGATTATCGCCCCCAAAGGGAACAGCACCATCAAAAAACATTACAGCCGTATTGGTCGCGGTGTCGTATTCCACAAGATCCTCGGCATGAAACGTTAATCCACCCAATTGGCGAGAATCCTGATTAGTCGATAAAATTATGTGACCGTTACTCCGGATAAATATTCCATTGATATCGGCAGAGTTGCTAAAATGCGCAGAGCCATCGAAATATATGGTTGGATTAGCGGTCACCGGATCATACAAAACTATATCCTCATCCTGAAAATTCAGGGAACCAATCGATGCCGAAGAGGTTGTTGATAACAGGATACTACCTGAATCGGTTACATATACAGCATCAATATCTTCATTACCGTTAAATATATTACTTCCATCGAATAGCATCGTCGCGGTACCTGCAATCGGATCATAGTCAACAAGATCCTCATTTTGAAAAGACAATCCTCCTATTTGTGCCGCATTATTGGTGGATAGTACAATATGGCCGTTTTCCAGAATATGGGTCGCATCTAAATCTTCATCCCCCGAAAAAATAGTACTTGCATCCAGATACATAATAGCTATTGCCGAAATACTGTCATAATCAGCCAGGTCTTCATCATTAAAACTGAGTCCACCCAAAACCGCGGAGCCGGATGTTGACACAATCATATGGCTGGTATCCGGAACCGCCGATGAGGAGAAGTAGTCAACCGCAAACTTGTAAGTTTTTGAACTTTTATGGCGAGGCAGGATGGCAAGATAACGATAAAGCGTATCAACGGTTGGTGTATAAATAATCCGTAACGGGTGGCTGCCGACCGGAAGAGAATCAAGCGTAAATGCACCATAATATGTCGGTTGGTAGGTCTTATCTATGGTTCCCCCGGAGCCGTCGGGTATCGTAATAATGATATCGATGGAATCGATAAAATCCATTCCCGGCCGATTTCCCGTCGCATCGCGAATCTGGCCTATAAAATTATTTAATAAATAATCGGAAGAAGCATCAGCTACTTTTTTTCTTATGGTTGTCCCGCTTCCGGTGCTGGTAATAGTCAGACCGCCGCTGTAGTTGTATGCGACACCCCATTCATCGTAGCGATACCCGCTGTTATCCTGCAAAATACCCGGTTTAATGTACGGTCCATCCCAGGTGGAATAACCGCCCGGATTCTGGTATAACGCCTGCAAGTTGGACGGGAAGGCACCAATATCGCCGATATATCCAAAGTCGGCGCGATGACCGTCCCCAATCATTTCCGGGTTCCCGGCAATAGCGGTCGCCAACATTTCCATCTCGCGTTCGGTTTTACTTTTTTTGACATCATCAACCGAACCGGACATCCACTGTACGGCACTTCCGGCAGCAATACCAATAACAACTATAATTATCAGTACTTCAACCAGACTGAAACCACCCGGACATTTTAAATATTTATTGTACTTACCAAACATCTTCGTAATACTGTAATTCGGAATAAAAATTAAAACCGGGATTAATATTAATCTTGCGAACAAGCGTATCATTATGCGGGAAATACACCAGATAAAGCGTATGCAAGCCTATCGGTATCGAATCCAGTTCGAGATAACCATTTACCGACGGATGACCGCTTTTTGTAGTCATCGAGCCGCTTCCGTTGGGATATAGTATCGATAATTCGACCGAATCTCGGTAATTCGCACCGGGCGGTGTAAAATCAAGATCGACCACCGCCAGCCTTACTGAATTATACAGCAGATCATCGATCGAATAAGCGACCTGTTGGGTTATAGTTGAGGAGCCACCTGTTGAGGAAAAACTTGCGGCCGGAGATGAATAAACAGATCCCCAGGCATCATACTTAAAATCGATATTGGTTGAAGTCGCCGCGAAAGCATCCTGTATATACGGGCCGCTCCAGGTTGTATAGCCGCCCGGATTGGAGACAAGCGCGTCCCAATTAGGCGGGAAAGCGCCAACATCCCCGATATAACCATAGTCGGTACGAATTCCTCCAGAAACCAGAAGCGGATTACCGGCGATAGCAAAAGCCAGTTTCTCCATTTCAGCAACCGTAACTTCGAATCGATTGGTCTCGATAGCCTTACCCAGAAAGTTAGTCGCTACTGCGGCCAGGATTCCGATAATAATAATTACTATTATTAGTTCGACCAGGGTATATCCGTCGCTCGAATCTGATTTTCTATTTATCTTCATGTCATTCAGTCGGTTTATATAAATTATCGGTCGATAGGGAATGTTTTTGAATGAGGTAGCATCGCTGATTTCAAAGTAAACAAATGATTATTTCGTATCCGATCGTTTTTGTTTAAATCTAAGCGAACCGGCGCTATCGGAATCGAATAATTTTTCGATTCGTGCGATTTTTCAAACATTATGGCAAAGTCAGTTTACCAAAAATTCCGGCCAATGGTCAAGCGAAACGCCCATCTCCATGATAAGTCTATTAATTATAATATCTTAGCTAATTTTGCCAAACGAATATTTTTGGAAAAACGGTCGTGAAAAAATCAAAAGATAATGAAATTTTTCACAAAATATGCTTGACTTTCATTGTAATTCTATTAGAATATTGCGATAATATGTTTGGCCAAAGGCAGATATGAAGAATAATTCATCTCCGCCCGGTGAAATAATTGACATATAACCTCATTAAGTTGAGGCGGAACAGGTAGATAGCATAAAAGACACAATCAGAATAATAAACATTAGATTCTATCAATAAATGTAAGGAGAAACAATGGCGGATATTCCAAAAACTCCAATGCTCGATGAACTCGAAAAGGGAGCATGGCCCAGTTTTGTAAAAGAAATCAAAATGGCGGCCAAAAGTAATCCGATGGCGGCTGATCTTCTTGGCCAGTTGGAACAGTCATACAACGAAAAAATCGGTCACTGGAAGCACGGCGGTATTGTTGGTGTTATGGGTTATGGTGGCGGCGTTATCGGTCGTTACTCCGACCTTCCGGACAAATGGCCCAACGTTTCGCATTTTCATACTATGCGTATTAACCATCCGTCGGGCTGGTTCTATAAGACCGAAGCCCTGCGGAAAATATGCGACATTTGGGAAAAACGCGGTTCCGGATTGACAAATATGCACGGCTCGACCGGTGACATTATTCTCCTCGGAACCAAAACCGACCAGTTGGAGCCGGTCTTCGCCGATTTACAGAAGATTGACTTTGACATTGGTGGTTCCGGTTCCGACGTGCGTACCCCGAGCTGCTGCTGCGGTATGGCTCGCTGCGAGTGGGCCTGTTACGATACCATGCAGGCCTGTTATGACTTTACAATGAATTATCAGGACGAATTGCATCGTCCGGCGTTCCCATATAAATTCAAATTTAAATTCTCCGGTTGCCCCAATGACTGTGTAGCCTCGATTGCACGTTCGGATATGTCGATTATCGGTACCTGGCGTGATGAAATTCAGGTTGACAAAGACGCGGTCGCCGAATATGCCGAAAAAGGTATGGACATCCAGAACGATGTCGTTGCCAACTGCCCGGCCAAATGTATGGAATGGGACGGCAAGGAACTTAATATCGACGATAAATACTGCGTCAAGTGCATGCACTGCATCAACGTTATGCCGAAAGCTCTGCGTCCGGGCAAAGATCGCGGTGCGGTGATTCTTCTCGGCTCTAAGGCCCCGATCATTGAAGGTGCTTTGCTTTCTTCGGTTATTATCCCGTTCATCAAAATGGAACCTCCTTATCAGGAAATACATGATCTTGTTGACAAAATTTGGGATGTCTGGTGCGAGGAAGGGAAAAACCGCGAACGTGTGGGTGAATTCATCCAGCGTGTCGGCATGGGTAATTTCCTTGATGCCATTGAAGTGGATCCAATCCCCGAAATGGTTGCTACCCCGCGCGATAACCCGTACGTCTTCTATGAAGAATATTTCGAAGAAGATGACGAAGAGGAAGAAGCCGAAGGATAATTCTTTAACCTGAAAAAATGAGCTATTGAGGTATAAATATGGCTGATGTAATGAAAGACAGACGGACCGACTATGGTCCTCCACATTTTGGGCAATTTCTGCCGCCGGTCATAAAAGAAAATTATGGCAAGTGGAAATATCATGAAATTATTAAACCGGGCGTGATGGTTCATGTATCTGAATCAGGAGCCGAGTTATATACGATTCGAGCTGCTTCCGGACGTCTGGTTAGTATTGACAAAATCAGAATGTATTGCGACCTGGCCGACAAGTACTGCGATGGTCACCTTCGTTTTACCAGTCGCCATAATGTCGAATTTCTTACGCCTAAAAAAGAAAATGTCGACCCTATAATCGCCGAACTTAAAGAGATGGGACATCCGATCGGTGGTATCGGTAATGCCATTTCCAGTATTGTCCATACCCAGGGCTGGATTCACTGCCACTCCGCCGCGACCGATGCCTCCGGTATCGTCAAGTGCGTCATGGACGATCTTATTGAATATTTTGAAGGAACGAAGCTACCCGGCAAACTAAGAATCGCGCTGGCTTGCTGTTTGAACATGTGCGGTGCCGTGCACTGTTCCGATATAGCTATTTTGGGTGTTCACCGTCGCCCGCCGCGTGTTGATCACGACCGTCTGCGGAAAATGTGCGAAATCCCGAACACGGTAGCGTCCTGCCCGACCGCAGCTATTAAACCGGCTGAAGTTGACGGTAATCCATCGGTTGAAGTCGATGAAGAACGCTGTATGTTCTGCGCCAACTGCTTCACAGTCTGCCCGTCGATGCCTTTGAACAACGCTCTTAATGATGGTGTTTCGATCTGGGTTGGCGGTAAAGTTTCGAATGCGCGCCATGAACCTATGTTCTCGAAACTGGCTATTCCGTTCCTGCCCAACAATCCGCCGCGCTGGCCGGAAGTTACGGATGCTATCAGGAATCTGGTGGAACTGTGGGCCAAAAATGCCAGGAAATATGAGAGAATGGGTGAATGGATCGAGCGTATCGGCTGGCCGAAATTCTTCAAGATGTCGGGAATCGAATTCCAGAAAGAGCATATTGATGACTTCAAACATGCCGGTTTGACATATAAACGTTCGACACATTTAACCTATTGAGGTATATAAAATGGCCAAATCAGTAGAAGAAATCGCGGAGGCCATGTTCGAAATGGTGAAGGATGCTCAGGGCATCAAGAAGCTTAAAGCGATGGACCTGACCAAAGCCATGATTCAACTATATGGCGAAGAAGGTGTTGACAAGAAGCAATGTAAGTCTGCTATTAAGGAATTGATTAATTCCGGACGATGCGTGTATACGTATTTCGGCGGCAGTTACATTGAGCTTCCGCATAAAGAGGGCGCCGCTAACGATTAATCGCCCGGCGCCTCGGGTTTGATTTATGGATTTCAGAACGCCAAGGCTGGTAATCGCCGGTCTTTCCGGCGATTCGGGCAAGACTATTGTCAGCCTGAGTCTGTTGAACGGATTGCGTCGTAAGGGGCTTTCGCTTTCCGTTTATAAAAAAGGCCCCGACTATATTGATGCGGCCTGGCTGAGTAGTATCGCGGGCTCTCAATGCCGTAACCTCGATACCTATTTAGTTTCGCCTGAAAGCATCATACGGAATTTCGCCGTTAATTCGGCGGATTCCGATATGGCGATAATCGAAGGGAATCGTGGTTTGTTTGACGGCAAGGATGTCGAGGGGACTCACAGCACGGCATCACTGGCTCGACTGCTTGGCGCACCTGTAATCCTGGTTATTGATGTCACCAAAGCGACCCGGACAATCGCGGCGATAATTAAAGGATGTATAGATTTCGAACCGAATCATAATATCGCCGGGATTATTCTCAACCGTGTCGCCGGCGAACGGCATAAAAGAGTGATTATCGAATCTATTAAGAAATATTGTAACCTACCGGTATTGGGCGCTATTCCCAAACTGGTGACCGACAAGGCTGTTATACCGGGGCGACATCTCGGACTGGTCCCCCCTGCCGAACTTGATTCGAATAGTGAGTTGGAAAAGATATTGACGAAAATAGCGGATAAACATCTTGATCTAAATACGATTATCGAAATCGGTAAAAAATCCGATTCGATAAAAATCTCTGAAATGAAAACGGATGATAAAACCGCACCGGGGGTCAAAATCGGTTATTTTGTCGATTCGGTTTTTACATTTTATTATCCTGAAAATCTGGAAGCACTCGAGCGAAACGGTGCCGAATTAGTAGGTATCTCCTCCATTAAGGATAAACATCTTCCGGAAATAGACGCTCTTTATATCGGAGGTGGTTTTCCGGAAACACAAGCAGAAAAATTATCGGCCAATAAAAGTATGATATTATCGGTAAAAGAGGCGGCCGAATCCGGTATGCCGACTTATGCCGAATGCGGCGGTCTGATATATCTTTCCAACTCGATTACATGGAAGGATAAATGCTTCGACATGACCGGTCTATTCTCTGTTGACCTGGAAATGCAGCGGAAGCCGGTTGGGCATGGGTACTCTATGTTAAAGGTGGACAAACATAATCCTTTCTTTAAAGTCGGTGAAATTATTAAGGGACATGAATTCCATTATTCCGGCCCGTCAGGTAAGATAGAAACAATTAATTGTATGGCGGTGAAATCGGGTTATGGTTTGAACGGGGAACGCGACGGACTAACATATAAAAATGTATTGGCCTGTTACGCTCATATTCACGCCGACGGTGTTACGGGTTGGGCGCCTGCTTTTGTAAAAAAGGCAAAGGAATTTAAAAGCAACCGGGAGGGTAAACAACCTGGAAATTTTAGCCAGCGACAAATGGAGGCTGTTAAGGCCGCATAAATACCGAGAAATACATTAATTGAAATAAACACACTGCCGGTGTATCGAAGCTAATTGCCCCGATTCCCGACGGTAATTAAATTTGATATGAAAGAATAAAACCATGGCCAAAATCGTAAAGAAAAAGAAAAAGGGACTTAAAAGTCTGCGATCAGCAGGTGGTGGTTCCGGAGTCGAAACCTCTCCTCTACGCCCCAAAGGGATTGAAAAAAGACCGCCGTGCGGCAGCGGCTGTCCGAATCACAATCCTATCCGTAAAATGTTGATGACTATTCAGAGAGCCGAAGACTTAAAGAAGCCGTACGACCAGGCTTTTGAGGAAGCCTTCTATATCTTTATGGAAAAGACGCCCTTCCCGTCGGTCTGTGGCCGCGTTTGTCCGCATCCGTGCGAAACCGATTGTAACCGGAATGAAAAAGAGGGTGCGGTCCGCATCAACAAAGTTGAGCGCTTTATCGGCGATTTTGGTCTGGAGAAAAAACTGGCCCCGAAGAAACTGACCGACGAAAAGCGTTCCGAGAAAGTAGCGGTTATCGGTTCCGGACCGGGTGGTGTCTCGTGTGCTTATCATCTGGCTCGTCGCGGATATAACGTAACCATATTTGAGGCCTTCCCCAGAACAGGCGGTATGCTTCGCTACGGTATTCCCGACTACCGTCTCCCCGGTGACATCCTGGATGGCGAGATCCAACGCGTTATTGATATGGGGGTCGAACTGAAATTGAATACTTCGATTGGTAATGATATTTCGCTCGACGATCTTCGGAAAGATTTTGATGCCATCTTTATCGCCATCGGTGCCCATAAAGGATATTTGCTTCGCGTCGAAGGTGAGGATGCTCCCAACGTTTACACCGGTGTCGATTTTCTGCACCGTGTTAATGACGGTGAAAAGGTTGATATCGGCGACAGCGTGGTGGTTATCGGCGGCGGTGACACCGCTATCGATGCCGCTCGTGTCGCGCTTAGATTAGGCGCCAAGGCGACGATATTGTATCGTCGTACCCGCACCGAAATGCCGGCGATTGAGGAAGAAATCGAAGGGGCTCTGGAAGAGGGTGTCGAGATTCACTTCCTGGCCGCACCGATTGAGATATTTAATGATAACGGCAAAGCGACCGGCATGAAATGCCAGAAAATGGAACTGGGTGAACCCGACTCGTCGGGTCGTCGTCGTCCTGTCCCGATTGAAGGTGATACCTTCGATTTGAATTTCTCAACACTCATCCCGGCCATCAGTCAGGAACCTGATTTTAAAGGATTTGATTCTCTTATTGAAGGACGCGACTGGATTAAAGTTGACGATAAGTTTAAAACCAAAATCGACGACCTGTTTTCGGGCGGTGACAATGTAAATCTTGGTTTGGTTATTGATGCCATATTCCAGGGTCGTCGCGCCGCCGAAGCGATTCATGAGAAATTCTCCGGCGAGGCGATGCCGCCGGCAATACCGGATAAGAGCCTTATTAAGTTCGATAAGATGCAACTCAGTTACTATGAGAAGAGTGATCCGGTCAAAATAACAGAGATTCCGGTTGCGGAACGTTTGCAAAAGATGGATACCGAAATCGTGGCAACTTTAACTCAGGATAATGCCATCCATGAGGCAAAACGGTGCATGAGCTGCGGTATGTGTTTTGAATGCGGATCCTGCTGGAGTTATTGTCAGGATAATGCTGTTATCAAACCGCTTGTTAAAGGTCAAGCCTACACATTCAAGCTTGAATTCTGCAACGGTTGCAAAAAATGCGCCGAAAACTGCCCCTGTGGGTATATAGAAATGCATTAAAGGTAAGGTAAAAAATAGCATAGTACTATTAACAGAAACTATATAAGAAGAAGGAGTCAAGATGCCTATTTTTGAACATGGCGAAATTAAGATCGAAGTCGATGAAGACGGTTTCATGCAGGAACCGGATCAGTGGAATGAAACCGTTGCCACAGCATTGGCGACCACTGAAGGTGTCGATAATATGACCGAGGAGCACTGGAAGCTGGTCAACTATCTCAGAGAATACTACCTGAAATTCGGGATTGCTCCCATGATTCGTAAGCTGTGTAAGGAAACCGGTTTTCCGCTGAAAAAAGTTTACGAACTGTTCCCTTCAGGCCCGGCGAAAGGCGCCTGTAAAGTTGCCGGATTGGCTAAACCGACCGGCTGCGTATAATTTGTTTTTTAACGGCCGGGGTTTCGAATGTTAAACTCGAAACCCCGCCATGCGTTATATAATATTTTTTACATCTTTCGACATTGATGTCGGATAATGTTATTAGAAGAGCTTTTAAAAGAAAAGCGACCGATCATCCTGAAAGGATGGTTCCGGTCGATTCTCGAATCTTACCCGGCCGACGGTGCTAAAAAATTCGAAAACGTCGCGGATAGGTTTAATAATCCTGTCGGCAGTTCCATTTCACAGGCAATCGAAATCATTTACGAAGAATTAATGGGCAACATGGACATGGAAAGACTTGATGAAGCGATGGATGTTATCATCCGTATCAGGTCGGTCCAGGATTTCCGACCATCGCAGGCGATTGCCTTCCCCCATCTTCTGAAAAAGATAATTCACGATAACCTGTACGGGGAGATAGTGGAGAAAAAGCTAACCGATAACTTATTCGAATTCGAAAACCGAATCGATCGTATGACCATGATGGCATTCGATAAATATATGCAATGTCGAGAACAAATCTTCGATCTAAAGTTAAAGCAAAAAGAGGGCATGTTTACTCCGGTCGAGCGAATCAATCGTCGCCGGAAAGCAGGCGGCCCGGAAAAAGATATATAGATTTGAGAAAAATGATATTTATTCTTATAAAAGAGGAGTTGACTATATAATGAGAGGATTATATTCGCTCTTTTTACTGTTGTTCCTCATCTGCCTCGCATTCGTCGGAGCCTATATTCTGGAATTCCACCTGCTGATGGGCGTCATTATACCGTACTGCGCCATTGCTGTTTTCACCATTGGAGTCATCTACCGCGTCGTAAAATGGGCCCGTTCGCCGGTCCCGTTTAGAATCCCGACCACCTGTGGACAACAAAAAACTTTGTCATGGATTAAACCCAACAATCTGGAAAGCCCATACAACCTTATCGGTGTTATAGGACGTATGCTACTGGAAGTTTTGCTGTTCCGCTCGCTATTCCGCAATACAAAAACCGATTTAAAAGACCAAAAGCTGGTTTACGGTCAGAATATATGGCTGTGGTTGTTCGGATTGACTTTCCACTGGACATTTTTGATAATTGTCCTAAGGCATTTTCGATTTTTTACCGAGCCGGTGATATTTTTCGTTCCCTGGATACAAAGTCTTGACGGACTTCTGGAAATCGGATTACCGGTTCTTTACATGACCGACATTATATTCTTAGTCGCCGTCGGTTATCTTCTGTTAAGGCGGATAGCACTGACTCAGATACGATATATCTCGCTGGACAGTGACTATTTCCCGCTTTATCTGATATTATCAATCGGCTTGACCGGGGTGCTGATGAGATACTTCCCGGTTTTCAAAGTGAATATCATCGAAGTTAAAGCTCTTACGATGGGACTCGTGAATTTCAGTCCGGTCGTTCCCGAAGGAATCGGCTGGCTTTTCTATCTGCACCTCTTTCTGGTTTCTGTCTTACTCTTCTATTTCCCGATGAGTAAATTGATGCACATGGGCGGTGTCTTCCTCAGTCCCACTCGAAATCTGGTTAACAATAGTCGGGTCCGCCGACATATCAATCCCTGGAATTATCCTGTTAAAGTACATACTTATGAGGAGTACGAAGACGAATTCCGGGAAGTGATGAAAGAGGCAGGTATGCCATTGGAGAAAGAATAATATGGCGGAAGAAAAAATTAAACCTCAGGATTTATTAGAAGATATAAATCATAAGCCGGCGGCGGAAGATTGGCTGAAGACATTTCCTGAATTTAAAAGAGGAACATTCAACTATGCGGCGGTCGATAAAAGCGCCGAGTATCTTGATCTCCCCTACCCTCGGAAATGGCAGCCGATGGACGACGACTGGCAATTACCGGAAAACTGGAAAGAGATTATCTTAAACGGTCTTAAGGAAAGACTTGATAAGTACCGTTCATTAAGAATCTTCATGGACATTTGTGTCCGTTGTGGAGCCTGCGCCGATAAGTGCCATTACTTTCTCGGTTCCGGCGATCCTAAAAACATGCCGGTTCTTCGTGCCGAATTACTGCGGTCGGTTTATCGTAACGATTTCACCACCGCCGGTAAAATTATGGGGAGTCTGGTAGGCGCTCGTGAACTGACAATCGATGTTCTAAAAGAATGGTTCTACTACTTCTTCCAGTGCACCGAATGCCGACGCTGCTCGGTTTTCTGTCCGTACGGTATCGATACGGCCGAGATAACGATGATGGCGCGGGAACTTTTAAATCTGGTTGGACTGAATATCGATTGGATCGTAACCCCGGCCGCCAATTGTTTCCGGACCGGCAACCATCTCGGTATTCAGCCGCACGGTTTCCAGGATAGTGTCGATTTTGCGGTGGACGACCTCGAGGATATCACCGGCATCAGAGTCGAGGCACCGGTGAACCGCAAAGGAGCCGAAATTTTATTCGTGGTTCCCTCGGCCGATTATTTCGCCGATCCGCATTACTACGGTTTCCTCGGTTATATGGCGCTTTTCCATGAAATCGGACTTGATTATACTTTCAGTTCGTTCGCATCAGAAGGTGGTAATTTCGGTTTATTTCATTCGATTGAAACGATGAAACGATTGAATGCCAAGATTTATATGGAAGCGGAACGGCTCGGCGTAAAATGGATTCTTGGCGGAGAATGCGGTCATATGTGGCGGGTTTTGCATCAGTACATGGATACTGTAAACGGCCCGGCCGATTTCCTTGAAGTTCCGGTCTCACCTATTACCGGGACGAAATTCGATAATACCAAATCGACGAAGATGGTGCACATCTGCGAATTCACCGCCGACTTGATTAAAAACGGCAAACTCAACCTGGATAAAAGCCGTAACGATCAATGGCGGGTGACGTTCCATGATTCCTGTAACCCGGCCCGTGCGATGGGACTTATCGAGGAGCCACGTTACGTAATCAGGAATACCTGCAACAACTTCTTCGAAATGCCGGAAAATACAATCAAGGAACAAACTTTCTGCTGCGGAAGCGGTGCCGGTTTGGGTACCGACGAGAATTTCGAGATGCGTATGCGCGGTGGCTTGCCGCGTGCCAATGCGGTCAAGTACGTTCATGAAAAGCATGATGTCAATCTGCTGACATGTATCTGTGCTATCGACAAGGCGACCCTCCCTCCATTAATGGAGTTCTGGGTACCCGAGGTTGGCGTTGGTGCGGTTCATGAACTGGTCGGCAACGCCCTCATAATGAAAGGCGAGAAGACAGATCGAACTGATCTGCGAGGAGAGCCGTTTGTCGGTCAGAAAGAACCGGAACCGGAAAAAACGGAGGAAGCTGAAAATGTATGATGCATGGAAAATCATCGGTGGCATAATTATCTTCCTCGCTTTGGTAACCGGTGCGATCTGGTACAATATGGCCAGCGGTGAGGCCGATTATAAACCTGTTCCCAAAATCGTTACCAGCGACACACAATGTGTTATGCCGACTGATTATATGGAGGCGGCCCACATGGACCTTCTCAATGACTGGCGAAACACGGTTGTTCGTGAGGGAAGGCGGGTATTTAAGACGCCGGACGGCAGACAATTCAACATGAGCCTGTCCAACACCTGTATGAAATGCCATCCGAATAAATCGGATTTCTGCGATGCCTGTCATAACTATAGTGCCGTCGGTCAGCCGGATTGCTGGGATTGCCATATTGAACCGGAGGAGAAATAATTATGGGTATAGATAGAAGAAAATTCCTGACTCTCGCCGGATTAACCGTCGCCACCGCCGTCGGTAAAAAGACACTCGGCGATTCTATGATAGATCATAAGTCAAATATGATGCCGAAGGACGAATCTTTGGTTGGCAAGCGATGGGCGATGGTTATTGATGTTAAAAAATGCCTTCATAAGGAAGGCTGTACCGTTTGTATGGACGCCTGCCATCACATCCATAATGTTCCCGATTTCGGGAACAAAAAGGATGAAATCAAATGGATATGGAAAGAGCCGTTTGAACATGCCCTGCCGGAGAATGAGAGTCATTATCTTAAAGAGGAATATAAAGAAAGCGACGTTATTGTCATGTGCAATCATTGCGACAATCCTCCCTGCGTCCAGGTTTGCCCGACACAGGCGACATTTAAGCGCGAGGATGGTATTGTGATGATGGACATGCACCGCTGTATCGGATGCAGATACTGCGTTGCCGGGTGTCCCTACGGTTCGCGAAGTTTCAACTGGCGCGACCCCCGGCCGTTTATAAATGAAATGAATCCGGAATATCCCACTCGGGAACGAGGTGTCGTGGAAAAATGCAATTTCTGTGCGGAACGATTGGCGGTTGGATTACAACCCAGTTGTGTCGAGGCTTGTCCGGAAAAAGCACTGCACTTCGGCGATCTCGAGGACCCCGATTCGGATGTCCGGCAAATTCTTAAAGACAATTTCACTATTCGCCGTAAACCCGGCCTGGGCACCAGTCCTCAGGTCTACTATTTGGTATGAGGTAGCTATGCTGGAAAAAGCGATTATCGGTAGTAAAAAATACTGGGCCTGGGTAGGATTTTTAATGCTGGTCATTTTTATCGGCTTCCTTTTCTATCTTAGGCAGTTAAACCAGGGGTTAACCGTGACCGGATTAAGCCGTGATGTTTCCTGGGGATTTTATATTGCTCAATTTACATTCTTAGTCGGTGTCGCCGCCTCGGCGGTGATGGTTGTCCTGCCATACTATCTACACAACTATAAAGCCTTCGCGAAAATGGTTATATTGGGTGAATTTTTTGCGGTCGGCTCGGTAGTTATGTGTATGTTGTTCGTCTTTGTCGATATGGGACAACCGTTCCGCGCGATGAATATTATCCTGCACCCGACGCCTAATTCGGTAATGTTTTGGGACCTGTTTGTTCTTTCCGGTTATTTAGGATTGAATATTTTAATCAGCTTGATTGTCCTGGCCTCGGAACGTAAGGGTATCGCTCCTCCTAAATGGATAAAACCGTTCATAATCATCTCGATTCCCTGGGCGGTTAGTATTCATACCGTTACCGCCTTTCTGTACTCCGGTTTGGCGGCGCGGGCGTTCTGGATGACGGCTGTTTTGGCGCCGCGATTTTTAGCCTCGGCATTTTCATCCGGTCCGGCATTGTTGATTCTTTTGGCGCTTGTTTTCAGAAAGATCACAAAATTCGACGCCGGTAAGGAGGCAATTCAAAAACTGGGTGTAATCGTTGCCTATGCCATGTGTTTTAATGTATTTCTCATCCTGATGGAATTATTTACGACGCTATACAGCAATATCCCGGAACATATCCACCATTTTGAATTTTTATTTTTTGGTCTCGATGGCAATACCACTCTGGTACCATGGATGTGGACATCGGTCGTGCTGGCAATTGTATCGATTGTTTTGCTGGTAAATCCGAAAATCCGCAGGAACGAAAACATCCTGGCCTTTGCATGTGTCACGGTGTTCGTCTCCATCTGGATTGATAAAGGTCTCGGAATGGTGGTAACCGGATTTATTCCCTCTACGCTGGGCAGCGTTCCGAACTACTGGCCGACCTGGAACGAGTTTATGGTTTCCATAATGGTTTATGGAATAGGTGCGCTTATAATTACATTGTTCTACAAGATAACATTATCGGTGCGCAGGCAGATTAAATCGGAAACAAAAATGGAGGATATATCCAAGGTTACGGCCGAGACCAAACCGGTAGGATAAAAAATACCGGGGAACCTGTTATTGAAATAATATCTCATTGGGGTTGTTATTAACGACAACCCCATTAATTTTCGAGTTATATATGACTACAAAAAGCGATTCAAGAATCATTATTGTCGGAGGTAAAGCGGCCGGCCCAAAAACCGCCGCGACACTTGCTCGTCGTTTGCCCGACGCCGAAATAACGCTCTACCAGAAAGAGAAGCACCCTTCGTTCAGCACGTGCGGTCTTCCCTTTTTTGCATCCGGAGATGTGAATAGTTTCGAGCAATTGACATTCACTCCTTATGGGACACCCAAGACTCCCGAATTTTATAAAAAGTCAAAGGGATTCGATTTTATTCCGGGTGTCGAAGTAACCAAAATCGATCGGAACCAAAAAGTAATCCACGCCGTTGAACTTGAATCCGGAAAAGAATTCGAAAAACCTTACGATATTCTTGTTTTGGCAACCGGATCGGTTCCCGCTATACCCGACTTTCCGTTTTCAGATGATCCCCGGATAAGATTTTTTACCAAACCGGAAGATGCGAAACAGTTTCGGCAGATGGCGGAGACAGGTAAAATCGGACGCACAGCGATAATCGGCGGAGGATTTATCGGATGCGAGTTGGCCGAAGCGGTCGGCGGTATGTGGGGAATCGAGACGATTCTTATCGAAAAAGAAAAGTCGCTCCTACCGGATGTTCTTGACAGCGAAATGGCTCAAATTGTCGAGCGCGAATTAAAACGTCAGGATGTTCAATTTCAGCTTGAACGAGAAGTAACCGAAATCAAGGCCGAAGATGATAAAATAATTATCAACCAAAAAGAGTCGGAAAATATTGAAGTCGATTTTGTTTTCCTGTGCCCGGGAGTTATACCAAATTCCAAATTGGCCAAAGAGTGCGGATTAAAAATCGGCAGCACCGGCGGTATCATGGTTGATAAATATCTTCGTACATCCGATGAATCCATTTTTGCCGGAGGCGATTGTATAGAATTGTCCAACCGTATCACCGGTAAGAAAATCTATTGGCCCATGGGTTCGCTGGCCAATCGTCATGGTCGTTTTATTGCGGAAAATATCGCCGGTGACAATATGGAATTCCCAAATATTGGCGGTTCGTTTGTCGTTAAGGTTTTTGATATAAATGTCGGCGCCGTCGGAATAACATATGACCTTGCTAAAAAGGAAGGTCTGAATCCGAAAGTCGTCTGGGGAACATTTGTTGATAAACCGGACTATTACCCCGAAACGAAACGTATCACAATGAAAATGATTTACTCGGGTGACGATTACAAACTTCTTGGACTACAGATCGTAGGTTTCGGAGATATCTGCCGTCGTCTTGACGTTTTTTCCTGTTACCTACAGCAAAATGCATCGGTTGATAATCTTTTAAAATTGGAGCATGCCTATTCGCCGCCGTATGCCGACGTACTGGATCCGCTACAAGAGATGGCCGGAATTGTCCGTGAGCAAGAGAGAGGTATGAGTTTCCTACCGCCGGGTAATGTTTATGACGATGTCAAACAATGGCTTGATGTTCGTGAAATCGAGGAAGCGGCGGGGGCTCCCTGGCCGTTGCCGGAGGAAATAAAAAGGGAAATATATTTCAATATTCCATTTAATGATGTGCGTGATAATATCAGCAATCTTGATCCCAATAAAAAGACGGTAATAATTTGCGGGCGGGGTTCCCGTTCTTATCAAGCCGCATTGATATTAAAAAACGCGGGATTCAATGATGTTCATGTTATCGGCGGTGGAACTCTGGCCGTGTTATCATAGGGAAAGATTGAAGGAGTTGAAATAAATGGCTTTGGGTGATTGGCAGCTTGCTGCCTGCGGAATTAATTATAAATCGTCATCGCTGGCGGAGCGAGAACCGCTTCAGATCAGCCATGATGATATGGCCCGGGCCAATTCAGTTTTATCCAATCTTCCCGAAGTCAAAGAGTCGGCGGTTGTATCAACATGCAACCGGGTCGAGTTCTATTTTGTTACCGAGCGAACGAACCAGCCGCTCGATATCGTTGAAAAGTTTTATTCAAGATTTAATAATACCAATCTGCTCGAAGCAAAAGAACATTTTTATACAAAAAAGAATCGTCATGCGGCGGCACATCTGTTTCGAGTAGCGGCCGGGATCGAATCGATGGTTCTCGGTGAGAATCAGATTCTCGGGCAATTGAAAGAGGCTTACAGTTCTTCCTGCGCCGTGAAAGCATCAGGCAAAATTATTCATCGGCTTTTTCACCAGGCATTCCGGGTCGGCAAGGTTGTTCGTTCCGATACGGAGATGGGTAAAGGGGCCTGCTCGGTCAGTAGTGCCACAGTCGAGATGTTAAAAGCGAAGATGGAAAGTATCGATAACCCAACGGTGCTTTTTATCGGTGTCAATCAGATGATTGCCCTGGCCGCGACCGGTTTATATAGATTGAATATTAATAATTTCATCTTCGCTAATCGTACAAAAGAAAAAGCGGTTTCGATGGCGGCTAAGTATAAATCCGATGGTTTTCCTCTTGAATATTTACCCAATATCATACCGAAAGTTGATGTTATTATTTCATGTACGAGTGCCGACCAACCGATTATAAATCAAAAAATGCTTGCCAATGTTCTTGACGCGTCGCCGGATAAAAAATTGATGATCATGGATATGGCGGTTCCTCGCGATGTAGATGTTGACAACAACTATAATCAGAACATCGAAATACTCGATCTTGAGAACGTTCAGCAATTTGTCCGCGACCAGCAGACTCGCCGTGAGCTGGCTATCCCCGAGGCGGAAAAAATTATCGAGTGCAAACTCGATGAATTTATCTATTGGTATAATCATGTTCGCTACGAACCGATTTATAACGGGCTTGACGGGCTATTCGAATCTCTTCGTCAGCAGGAACTTGCCGGCATATTGAACGATCTCGACGACACAACACGAACCAGAGTTGACAGTGCGACAAAAGTCCTTATAAATAAATTGCTTCAGATAAAACTAAAAGCCGGAATTAACAATAAACCGGACAGGTGATAATTATGGCCAATCAGTTTTTACCGATATCGATATCCCTCAAGGCACGACGCTGCCTGGTTGTCGGCGGCGGACGTGTCGCCCTACGTAAAATTGACACTTTGCTTAATTATGACTCGGATGTTACCGTGGTCGCACCCGAGGTTGATGATAAAATCGATTATTACGCTTCAAAAAATGCATTAAAAATAATCAAGCGTGAATATAAATCGCCCGAAGCGGCCGAATATGGGCTGGTTATCTCCGCCAGCGATAACATGGATGTAAACCGTCAGGTGTCGGATGACTGCAAAAAAGCGGGTATTCCGGTAAATGTGGTCGACAAACCAAGTCTGTGCGATTTTATATTTCCGGCGGTCATCAGGCGTGATTGTCTTTCGGTGGCAGTGTCATCCGACGGTAAGGCGCCTTTTTTGTCCGGTCATATTCGTATGATTCTGGAAAATATCTTCCCGGAAAACTGGACAAAGGTCGCCAGATATGCTACCGCTTTCAGAGAGAAAGTGCAGGCCCGTTTGAAAGGTGATCTTGCCAAAAAAACCGCCGCCTATGCCAGATTTCTTGAGGCTGACTGGAAAGAAATACTAAAAGAAAAAAGCGGTGATGAAATCGAGGTTTTGCTGGACGAGATGATCCAGGCCTGATAAACTTTTCATTGTTGAACGTAATATGCCGAAACGAATTATTAAAATCGGCACACGTGGAAGTCGGCTGGCGCTGGCTCAAACCGATTATATTATCGAATTGCTGCGTGTAAAACATAAAAATACCGATTTCGAAAAAGTTATTATAAAAACACAGGGGGATACAGATCGGAAATCATCGCTGGATAAAATCGGCGGTGTCGGGGTATTTACGAAACAGATCGAGAAAGAATTGTTGGATAGTACAATTGATGTTGCCGTCCACAGCGCCAAGGATCTCCCCTCCTTGATGACCGAAGGTCTGATTATCGGTGCTGTCCCACCACGTGAGAATAATTGTGACGTTTGGATATCAAGGAGCGGCATAAAATTTAATGACATATCGAATGGGGCTACTATCGGAACCGGCTCACCACGAAGAGTCGCATTGCTGTTAATCGTACGCCCCGATCTTAAGACAGAAAATATTCGAGGAAATATAGAAACACGATTGAACAAACTGGATTCCGGCGAATACGACGCTCTGGTGATGGCCTTCGCCGGACTCAAACGATTAAATCTCGAAAATAAAATCACCGAATTTCTGCCACCCCATAAATTCGTACCGGCCGCCGGGCAGGGTGCATTGGTAGTGCAAGTCAGAAAAGACGATAAAGAAACGGAAAAAGTAGTGCATCCGATTGATGACCCGATATCACACCGATGTTTGGATATTGAAAGACTTCTTTTATTCAAACTTGGCGCCGGTTGTTCTGCCCCGGTTGGCGGGTGGGCGCGAATGGATAGCGACAAAATAAAATTAAGTGCGGTCGTGCTTGACAAAGCCGGTAAAATTAGATTAAATGCCGACAATGAAAGCAACATAAACGGTTCCGATGAACAATTAGTCGATGATGTCGTAAACCAATTATTTAAGCAGGGGGCGGAAGAGTTAATCGCCGGGGACAAATGAGTAATATCGAAGAAGGCAAAGTTTATCTTATCGGCGCCGGGCCGGGCGACCCTGATTTGATTTCCATTAAAGGTTACGAATGTCTTCAAGACTGCACGGCGGTTGTCTATGATAATCTTGTCCCATCGGAACTGATAATAACTCTGCCGGAGAATCTCGATAAATTTTATGTTGGAAAGAAGGCCGGGGATCATGCCCTGCCGCAGGAAAAAATTAACGAACTGATGGTCAAATTGGCGGGTGAGGGTAAAACGGTCGCTCGATTGAAGGGCGGTGATCCGTTTATTTTCGGACGAGGCGGCGAGGAAACGCGATATCTCCGAAACCACAACATAAATTTTGAAATAATTCCGGGTATCCCCGCCGCGGTAGCCGCCTCGGCGTGCAGTGGTATTCCGGGGACCGATCGTGAACATGCCTCGTTTGTGGTGTATGCTACCGGGCATAAGGCTAAAGATAAAACAACTTCGGATGTCCCCTGGGAATGGATCGCGTCGGCTCGAAAAGGTACTATCGTCGTTTACATGGGTGTACGTGAGATAGAAAACATTGTCGGCAAACTGACCGATTCGGGTATGTCGCCCGACACGCCAACCGCGATTATCGAGCAGGGTGCAACCCCCAAGCAGAGAGTATTTACCTCTACCCTGCGCGATTTGGTTAAAACCATCAATGAACAAAATATTAAGCCACCCTCTTTGTTTATTTTCGGCGATGTGGTAAATCTTCGGCCATATTTGCAATGGTTCGAAAACAAACCGCTGTTCGGGAAAAGAATTATGGTGACTCGTCCGGTTGACCAGGCGCGGGAGATGTACAAATCGCTTCGCCAACTCGGAGCGGAAGTATTGACCTATCCTACCATTGCGACCGAAGAAAACATCAACATTACGGCATGGACGACATTTAGGAATATAGATAGTACACACCGCTGGCTGATATTTACCAGCGAGAATGGTGTCAGGTATTTTATTAATCAATACCTGAAAGAAATCGGCGATATCCGTAAACTTGGCGGATTTAGTATCGCCGCAATTGGCTATGGTACGCAGCGGGCGCTGAGTAAAGTACATCTCACTCCTGATTTCCTTCCCTCGAAAGCGACAACCGCCGATCTGGCAAAAGAATTTACCGCCAAGGTGCAACTGGACAATGCCGCCGTCGTTCGTGTTCGCGGTAACCTTGCCGATGATTCGGTTGAGACGATTTTGCATCAAAGCGGTGCGGACGTTATACCATTGCAGGTATATAATACATATCATCCCGATTGGCCGGTTGGGTTTAGGGAAAAACTGTTCGAATCTTCGCCTGATGTAATAACTTTTACCAGCGGATCGACGGCGTATGGATTGCGGACGATGCTTTCCGAGGATGAAGTAAAACGGCTGACCGAAAACGCGGTGATTGTATCCATCGGTCCGGCGACAACAAAAATTATCAATAGTCTGGGGATGCAAGTGACTTGCGAAGCGACCGAACATAATGTCCCCGGTGTGATAGATGCCATAGTAAAATATATTGATAAAACCAATCAGCGGGGTTAACATGTTTTTTCCCGATTCCCGACCGAGAAGGTTAAGAAAATCCGAAGTCATGCGTCGACTGGTGTGCGAAACGAATTTGAATATTTCCAATTTTATTTATCCGATGTTTGTCGCCGAGGGTATTGACAAACCGATACCGATAGAAGCGATGCCGGGTGTATATCGTTATCCAGTGATTGATGCTATCGAGCGCGCCAGTCAGGTTTTCAATCTCGGGATACCGGGAATATTGCTTTTTGGAATTCCTGTCAAAAAAGATGCGACCGGCTCGGAATCGCTTAAGGATGATGGCATAGTGCAAAAGGCGGTTGCCGAAATTAAAACCTCCAACCCGGAGATACTTGTTTTTACCGATGTTTGCCTCTGTGAATATACCGATCACGGGCACTGCGGAATAATTAAAAACAATGATGTAAACAATGACGCCACACTTGAAATTCTGGCGCAGCAGGCGGTTTCTTTTGCCAAAGCCGGCTCGGACATGGTGGCACCGTCGGATATGATGGACGGTCGTGTCGGTGTTATTCGTCGGGCGCTGGATGATCACGGGTTTAGTGATGTCGGCATCATGTCGTACGCGGCCAAGTACTGTTCGGCCTTTTACGGTCCATTCCGTGAGGCGGCCGGGTCGGCGCCGCAATTCGGTAATCGGAAAACGTACCAAATGGATCCGGCTAACACTCGAGAGGCCATGAAAGAGATGGAGCTGGATATCGAAGAGGGTGCCGATATTATCATGGTTAAACCGGCGCTGTCGTATCTTGATATTATCACAAAAGCCAAAGAACGATTCGATCTTCCGATTGCGGCGTACAATGTCAGCGGCGAATATTCGATGGTAAAAATGATGGCCGATAAAAAGCTGGCTGATGAAAAACAATTGGCACTTGAGATATTGACGTCGATTAAACGGGCCGGGGCGGATATAATCATATCGTACTATGCCCCCGATGTGGCCGAATGGCTGAACCCGTAAAATGGGTTCGTTTCCGATTTTTGTTTTTTT
>Ga0272443_10000895_pt1 | contig 48978 bp, 42 predicted proteins | sample SSMAcet12_FD_193581 | JGI IMG/M metagenome (GOLD analysis project Ga0272443, IMG submission 193581) | Marine sediment archaeal communities from Little Sippewissett salt marsh, Falmouth, MA, United States - SSM-Acet-12 | ecosystem: Environmental > Aquatic > Marine > Wetlands > Sediment ...
TGGTCGCAACCGCGATCGGCGCAGCCTTATTCACCGTGTTATTCATGTACGTCAAGTTCCCCACACCCGTCGTCAACACTGATTTCCACACCAGCTATGGTTTGGGCGCGTTCTTTGCCGTGGTCTTCGGCCCCCTGCCTGGCGCGCTGATCGCCTTCATCGGCCATGCGCTCAGTGATACCTTCCTCTGGGGCTCCGCCTGGTGGAGCTGGGTCATTGCCAGCGGCGTTGCAGGATTTGGCTTCGGCCTTGCGAAGAAGTGGATTGATTCGGAATCGGGCGTTTTCGGAGGGAAGGAAATCCTCACCTTCAACCTGGTTCAAGCTGCCGCTCACCTGGTCGCCTGGGTGATCGTCGCGCCTGTCCTCGACATTCTCATCTATTCCGAGCCGGTCAACCTGGTCTTCACCCAGGGGCTGGTTGCCTTTGTCGGCAATGCCATCTCCACGGGGATTATCGGCACCCTGCTGCTCCTGGTCTATGCCCGCACGCGCACCCCAGAGGGAAGCCTGGAATAGCGTGCAATGAGGCTGGTTCTCAAGCATTAAGCTGTACTAGGTCCTTGAAAAAGGGTTGCGATGCAGCCCTTTTTCTTTTCTACATACGACTGCCGATCCAGGACCCCAACGAGGTGATACAATCCTCATGACCTGTGACCCACATACGCCATCTATGAATCCGAAGCCGGTTATCCAGTTCTCAAACTTTTCCTTCCGATATGCCGCTCAAAAGTACCCCACCCTCAAAAAGATCAACCTGACGATTTATGAGGGCGAGAAGGTGCTGATTATTGGTCCCAGCGGCAGCGGCAAAAGCACGCTTGGCTATTGCATCAATGGCCTGATTCCCCATTCCTACCCCGGCACGATCGAGGGGGAATTGACGGTGCAGGGAATGGACCCCTCCCGGACACCGATCCACGAGCTCTCCAAATCGATTGGTACCGTCCTCCAGGATACGGACGGTCAGTTTGTCGGTCTGTCCGTTGCGGAGGATATCGCCTTCGCCCTGGAAAACGATTGTGTGCCTGTTGACGCATTGAAACGCCGTGCCCGGGAAGCGGCTGAGGTTGTCGGCCTCGAGCGAGTCATCCAGAATTCTCCCCAGGAGATCTCTGGCGGACAGAAGCAACGCACGGCGCTGGCCGGCATCCTGGTCGATGACGTCGATATGCTCCTCTTCGATGAACCGCTTGCGTATCTCGACCCCGCCACCGGGAAAAAAGCCATGGAGCTCATTGATGAGGTGTACCAGGATGCCGCCAAGACGGTCATCATCATCGAGCATCGTATCGAGGATGTGCTGCACCGGGCGATTGATCGGGTCATTCTCATCCATGAGGGTGAGATCATCGCTGACCTTGGCACGCACGAAATCGTGAGCACAGACCTCTTCGCCCAATATGGAATCCGCGAACCGCTTTATGTAACCCTGCTCAAGTATGCCGGGGTTGAGGTCACCCCGGAGATACAGCCGGGTTACATCAACACCATTGACCTGCTCTCGCATAAAGACCAGATCCTCGATTGGTACCGACGCACCACACCACTTGTCAAACCGCTCAAGGAACAGGAGGCTATTCGCGTTTCAGACCTTTCCTTTGCCTACAGCACCAAAACTGTCCTGAGGGATATTGATTTCACGATAAGAAAGGGGGAAATGCTGGCCATTGTGGGCCGGAACGGAGCCGGCAAGTCCACGCTTGCCATGCTCATCTGCGGCTTTGAGACGGGCCATGAGGGTGCGATCCAACTCTCCTCCGAAGATGCTGCGGGGAAATCGATCGCCGAACGGGCGGCAATTGTAGGGTATGTGATGCAGAATCCCAACCACATGTTTACCGAACATATCGTCTTCGAAGAAGTGGCACTGGGATTGAGGCTGCGCAATGTGCCGGAAGAGGAGATTCAACGCCGGGTGGAAAAGACGATGAGGATCTGCGGCATTGAGCGCTTTGCCCAATGGCCCATCAATGCGTTGAGCTATGGGCAAAAAAAGCGGGTCACCATTGCCGCCATCCTTGTTCTCGAACCTGAGATCATCATCCTCGACGAGCCGACTGCTGGCCAGGATTATCGTCATTACACTGACATCATGGAGTTCCTGACGGGGCTGAACCGGGATCTGGGGATCACCATCATCCTCATCACCCACGATATGCACTTGATGATGGAGTACACCAAGCGCTCCATCGTGCTCAGCGAGGGCGAGTTGATTGCTGATACAGATTCCAGCGATGTGCTCACGAATGTGGACATTGTCGAGAGAGGCTCCTTGAAGGAAACCTCCCTCTATCACATCGCCCAGATGATTGGGATTGATCATCCCAAGAGCCTGGTGGACGCCTTCGTCAGCCACGAAAAACGCGTGAGAGTGGAATCATGAAGAGGCTCTTTAATTACAGTGAGGCGGATTCCTTTGTTCATAACCTCTCCGGGGTGAGCAAATTGATCGGTTTCCTGGCGATGACCTTTACGGTTATGCTCACCTATGACCCCCGCGTCATCGCGGTCGTGCTCATCATCTCCGTCTTCGTTTTCTGGGCCTCAGGCATCCGCTTGCGGGATCTAAGGGTCGTCATCATCTACATTTCCATTTTCATGACCATCAACTTCATCCTGACCTTCATCTTTGATCCCCAGTACGGGGTTCGCTTATATGGGACCGAGCATGTCATCTATGCCTTTTCAGAGCGCTATACGCTGACCCAGGAGCAGCTGCTCTATCAGACCACCAAGATTTCAAAATACGCGGCAACCGTCCCCTTTGGTTTGCTGTTCTTCCTCACCACCCATCCCAGCGAGTTTGCCTCCAGCCTGAACCGGGTCGGGGTGCATTACAAGGTTGCCTTTGCTTTCAGCCTCACCCTGCGCTACCTTCCCGACATTTCTTCCGAGTACATGATTATTTCCAAAGCCCAGCAGGCAAGAGGGCTTGAACTCTCCAAAAAACAGAAGTTCAGCAAACGGGTAAAAGAGTATGTCAAGATGATCGTGCCGCTGATCATGTCCTCCCTGGACCGGATCGACAACATCTCCGATGCCATGGACCTGCGTGGATTTGCGAAGCAAAAAAAGCGAACCTGGTACAACACGCGCGCCTTATCCAGGAACGATAAACTCGCCATCCTCTTCACCGTCGGTGTCTTCGTCGGTTCCTTGCTGATCACCATCTTTGTCAACAGGGGACGATTCTGGAATCCGTTCGTCTGAAGCAGGTTATCAAAAGGAACGAGACAGGTATGACCAACAAGCTGCTCGTCTTTCAAAGTGATTTCGGTTTGCTGGAAGGTACCGTGTCCCAGATGCATGGGATTGCGATGACCGTGGACCCGACCCTGCGCGTTTTCGACCTCTCGCATTACATCCCCCAATTTGACACCTGGGCGGCATCGTATTCGCTCTACCAGACCTGCCCTGCCTGGCCGGCAGGGACCGTGTTTGTGTCGGTGATTGATCCCGGCGTGGGGTCCAGCCGGGTGAGCGTGGTTGCCAGAACCGCTCCAGGGCACTATATCGTCACCCCCGATAACGGCACATTGACCCACGTTACGAAACACCTTGGCATAGAGGCTGTACGCGAAATTGATGAGACCGTCAACAGAGTAAAGGGAAGTGAGAAGTCACACGTGTTTCACGGCCGGGATGTGTATGCCTACACCGGTGCCCGACTCGCTTCGGGCGTGATTGATTTCGAAGGCGTAGGTCCTGCATATCCTGTTGAGGACGTCGTCATGCATACCCTTGTCGATCCGGTCGTCGATAACAATCAGGTGACGGGTGTGCTGGATATCGACGATCCTCACTTTGGCATGGTGTGGACGAACATTCCCCTGGAGGCCTTTGAGGAAGCGGGGATACGCTTCAGCGATGATGTTCGGGTCATCATTCAGCATGAGGGAGACGTGAGATACAGGGAGGTGTTGCCTTACTGCAGGACCTTTTCGGATGTGCCCCGTGACGATGAGCTGGTCTACAACAATGAGATCGGGAACATCGCCATCGCCACCAACCTGGGCAGCTTTCGGGACAAATTCGATATCAAGACTGGCCCTACCTGGACAGTGCGTTTCGAAAAGCTCGCCTGACGGACGCAGAACCAGGTTCAGCAAATTTCTGTTCCATCTTTCTTTCCCTAGCCATCAACCTGGGGGGCCTGATCATGCCAGGTGCATCAATGACGTGGCGGTTTCAATCTGAAACCCTCTTTATTGGTCTCCACCTGCCTTCGAATAGCGTGCGACGTTCCCCCTTCAAGAACGCCCCGCTCACTGCTCGAGCATGCTGCAGCTGTTCATACCTCCGCCGCTTGACATGCAGACAGAACCTGTAGCATACTACATGCTAGTAGTACCTCAATCCCAGTTTACTGGCCCTGTCCCCGTCACCGCACCCTCATCCCACCCTGCCCTGTTGACAGGTTATGACCCCTTTTCTCCGTGATGGGTTGCACCCATCCAAGCAGACAACAGGACGTCCTGCCACGGCTCTCCTCTCGGGTCCGGGCCCCAATTCCTATTGCGAAGGGGGTGGTTAACGGCATCCTTCCAGGCTTGATGCGCCCTGAACCAGGCGCACTTCTTTTATAGCCGCTTATTGACATTCAAGATGTACGACAACTAGAGGAGAGATACATAATGGCTAAGAAAATCGTTGGCTATCTACCCAACGACGCTCCATCGATTGGCCGCATGATCATTCTCGGCTTCCAGCATGTGATGGCCATGTTCCCCGCCACCGTCCTGGTCGCCCTGCTCGTCGGCTTCGATGTGGGCACCGTGCTAACCGTATCCGGCGTCGCCACCATCACCGCGCTTGTCCTTTCCAAACAGCTGTCTGGCAAGTTTATCCCCCTGTACTACGGCTCCAGCTTCAGCTACATCGCTGCCACAATCGCCATTACCAACGCTGAATTTGGCGTGTACGCAGGCGACAGCGTCGCCATCGCCCAGGTCGGCATCGTCGCCACAGGCGTCATCAACATCCTGGTCGGCTTCCTGGTGCGCGCTGGCGGACGGAAATCCATCGACAAAATCCTCCCACCGGTCATCACCGGCTCCGTCGCGGCCGTCATCGGCATCGCGCTGGCCTTCGCCGCACTGGACATGGCCTCCGCCAACTGGCTGCTGGCCTTCATCACCCTGCTCGTCACGATCCTTTACTCGGTGTATCTGCAGGGCAAGGGCTTCTTCGGCCTCATCCCTGTGCTGCTGGGTATGATCACCGGCTGGCTGATCGGTCTGGCAATGGGCCTCGTCGACCTGAGCATCATCGGCGCCGCCCCGTGGTTCCAGTTACCCAAATTCACCCTGCCCGCGTTCACCTCACCGCGAGCATGGGAAGCCATCGCCGGCATCGCCATCATCGCTATCGCCACCATCCCTGAATCCACCGCCCACCTTTATCAGATCAGCCTCTATGTGGACAACCTCGCCGAGAACATGGGCAAGGAGAAGTACAATCTGCGTGATCTGATCGGTATCAACCTGATCCTGGACGGCCTCGGGGACACCATCAACGGTATGTTCGGTGGCGTAGCGGGCACCAACTATGGCGAGAACAACTCGCTCATGGTCATCACCCGCAACTACTCCGGACCCACCCTCATCATGGCCGGTGTGCTCGCCATGGCACTCGGCTTTGTCGGCAAGCTGGCCGCGCTCGTCAACACCCTTCCTCTTGCCGTGACCGGTGGTCTGTCGATTTACCTGTTCGGCATCATCGGCATGCAGGGTGTTGCGCTCATGCAGGCAGAAAAAGTCAACCTGTATGATCCTCGCCAGCTGGCGATCGGCGCAACGATCCTCGTCATTGGCATCGGCGGCAACATCGGCTATGGTGGAAATCTCCCCATCCCGGTGCCCGGTGTCTTCCCCGACGGGATCCCGGCCATTGCCTTCTCGGCTGTTGCAGGCATCGTGCTCAACCTCATCTTCATGATATTCGAGGCGCCTGAAGAAGCCGTGCTGGAAGTGACCGAGTTAACTGACTAGCTTGACTACTGATAGGGAGGGCAATGCCCTCCCTATCCTTCATACCGTATGATCCACCGCAATGCTGAAAGACCCGGACTTATCCTGCACGTTTCTATCCATGGCACGCACGTTTCTGCATTCCTGCAGTGAAGGGAAACCCACATGGCCCAAGACGAACACTACGAGAGTCATCAGGAGCTCATGGACGAACTCCTCGAAAAACGTGAAACCATCAGCCAGGGCGGCGGGCAGCGGCGCATTGATTCACAACATGCGAAAGGCAAGCAAACCGCCCGTGAACGCATTCACCAGCTTCTGGATGAAGGTTCCTTCCATGAGATCGACGCATACTGGACCCACCGCCACTCCGATTTCGGCATGGCGGAGAAACGCTTCGAAGGCGATGGCGTGGTCATCGGCTATGGCAAAATCAACGGGCGTATGGTGTGCGTGTATTCCCAGGATTTCACCATCCTGGGCGGTTCTTATTCCGAGGTGCATGGCCAAAAGGTCTCCAAGATCCTCGACCTGGCCATGGACTCCGGCGCGCCGGTGATCGGCATCATGGATTCGGTGGGCGCACGCATTCAGGAAGGCGCCTACAGTTTGTCCGCTTTCGCCGAGCTATTCTGGCGCAACACACAGGCCAGCGGTGTGGTCCCTCAGATCAGTGTCATGCTGGGACCCTGTGCTGGTGGTTCCGTCTACTCCCCCGGCCTGACGGATTTCATCATCATGACCGAGGGCACGAGCCATATGTTCATCACCGGCCCCAAGGTGATCGAGACCGTCACCCGTGAGAAGGTGGATCTCGACTCGCTGGGCGGCACGATGGTTCACAACAGCATCAGCGGTGTGGCACACTTTGCCGCCCCGGATGAAGCGCATGCGCTGCAGTTAACCCGCAACCTGGTGGACTTCCTCCCAGCCAGCAATCGAGAGAAACCACCCGCCATCCCCCCCACCGACGACCCGTACCGCATGGAGGAGAAGCTCAACACCATCGTCCCCACAGACCCGGGCGAACCCTATGACATCAATGACGTGATCCAGGCTGTCGTGGACCAGGGCAGCTTCCTGCCCGTCCACGCCCATTTTGCGCAGAACGCCTCGATCGGCTTTGCCCGGCTTCACGGGCAGACCGTGGCTGTGGTCGCCAATCAGCCCATGTACAAGGCTGGGGTGATCGACATCGATGCCGCAGATAAAATCGCGCGCTTCGTGCGTTTCAGCGATGCCTTCAACATCCCCCTCGTCACCTTCGTGGACACACCCGGCTTCATGCCCGGCGTAAACCAGGAGCATCAAGGCATCATCCGCCACGGCGCCAAAATTGTGTATGCCTACTCCGAAGCTACGGTGCCCAAACTCACGGTCGTCACGCGCAAAGCCTACGGCGGTGCGTATATCGTGATGGCCAGCAAGTACATCCGTGCGGACCTGGTCTACGCCTGGCCCACCGCGGAGGTGGCGGTGATGGGTGCTGACGGTGCGGTCAACATCCTCTATGCAAAAGACCTGAAGAAGCTTGACAATCCCGAAGAGGAGCGTCAGCGCATTCTGAACGAGTTCAAGCAGAAGTTTTCCAAACCGTACCATGTGGCAGGCAGCGGACATGTGGATGATGTGCTCATCCCTGCGGAGACCCGCCCGCGCTTGATTTCCGCCCTCGAGCTGCTCAAGGACAAGCATGCGGAGCTGCCCGAGAAAAAACACGGGAACATGCCTCTGTAGGAAGACGGAGAGAGGAACGAAACCATGATTATTGGTGTGCGCATCTTCATCATCGGCATGACCGTCACTTTCCTCGCCCTGGGCTTGCTCCTGCTGGTGATGCGGCTATTGCTGCGCGTGTTTCCCGTTAGAGCAGAAGCAAGTGAACCGCAAGCCGCACCATCTGCAGCTCTGGCGACGGGTGCCCAGCAGGAAGAGATGGCCGTCGCACTCGCTGTCGGCATTTGCCTTCTTGAGCGCAGCGGATCGCTGCACCCGCGTGACCCCACGCTCGGCGCCTCACTTGAAAGGCGCTCCTATTAATCGCTAGCCTCATCGCACAACGTCGATGGTTGTGCTCGAAAGGAACTGACATGAGCAAACAAGTGACCGTGATTGTCGAGGGACGTGAATACCAGGTTGAGGTGGGTGATCTGGGAGAACGCCCGATCCGGGCTACTGTCAACCAGAAAACCTACCATGTGCAGGTTCCTGAACCTTCCCGCTCTTCTGCCAGACCGGCGGCTCCTGCGCCATCCGCATCCCCCGCTCCAGCAGCAGCCCCTGCACCCGCAGCGCAGCCCGCACCGGCGGGAGAGCCTGCGGCAGCCGGCTCCGCTATCACTGCGCCCATGCCGGGCGACATCGTCGAGGTCAAGGTCAACGCGGGTGACAGCGTCCAGTCCGGCGATGTTGTCTGCGTGCTCGAGGCGATGAAGATGCGCAATCTCATCCGTACCAGCCGCGCCGGTGTGATTGCCTCGATCGCGGTCAGCCCCGGTCAGGCCGTGGATTACGGCGCCATCCTTGTGACCTTCGAGTAGCCGCCCATGGATATTCTTGACACGCTCTCGCTCTTTCTCGCCCCGACAGCGCTGACCTGGAAGATGGCGGTCATGATGCTGATGGGCGGCATCCTGCTGTACCTCGCCATCGCCCATGACATGGAGCCCGTGCTCTTGCTTCCCATCGGCTTTGGAGCCATCCTCACCAACCTCCCACTCACCGGGATCGCCAGTCCCGAAGGGCTTCTTGGCCGCCTCTATGACATCGGCATCGCCACCGAAATCTTCCCCTTGCTCCTTTTTGTGGGGCTGGGCGCGATGACGGACTTTGGACCGCTCCTCGAAAACCCGGGCATGGCCCTGCTTGGAGCAGCCGGCCACCTGGGTATTTTCGCCACCATCCTGCTGGCCCTCGGTCTGGGATTCGACCTCAGCGCCGCCAGCTCGATCGGCGTCATCGGAACCATGGACGGCCCTACGGCGATCTTCGTGGCAGCGCGTATCGCGCCGGACTTATTGGCTCCCATCACGGTGGTGGCCTACAGCTATATGGCGCTGGTGCCCATCATCCAGCCGCCCATTATGCGCCTGCTCACCACCGATGCTGAACGAAAAGTGCGCATGCCCTACTCGCGCCAGCAGGTCTCCAAGACCGCCCGCGTGCTCTTCCCCATCATCGTGACCATCTTCGTGTCGTTCCTCGCGCCGGTGGCATCCCCGCTCATCGCCACCATCATGTTCGGGAACTTGATGCGGGAATCAGGCGTGGTAGAAGGGCTCACAAACGCCGCCAAGAGTGAAATTGCAAATGTGACGACCATCTTCCTCGGCCTTGCCGTAGGCTCGCGAATGACCGGGGACGCGTTTATCCGCGTTGAAACCCTCGCCATCCTTGGGCTGGGCTTGTTCGCCTTTGTGATGGATATGGCGGGCGGCATCCTGTTCGGAAAACTGCTCTACATTCTCTCTGGAAAGAAGTTCAACCCGCTGATCGGTTCGGCGGGCATCAGCGCCTTCCCCATGTCCGCCCGGGTGGTGCAGCGCATCGGTCAGGAATACGACATGGAAAACTTCCTGTTGATGCATGCGATGGGCGCCAACGTGGCCGGTCAACTGGGGAGCGTGATCGCAGGCGGTGTGGTCCTATCCTTGATCACACAGCTCATTTAATGCAACGTCAATCTGCTGCAGTTGCAGCATGAGAAAAGGAGAACGATCTTGACGGTTAAGACACTCATCAAAACCAGCGAGTACCACGACTCGGTCAGCTTGATGTTGGTGGCGCGTGACCTGGCCGACCAACCAGGCGTTGACGATGCCGCCGTCGTGATGGCTACCGATGCGAATAAATCTATTCTGGATGAGGCCGGCTTGTTGACGGACGAGGTACAGAATGCGACACCGAACGACCTCGTCATCGCGGTCAAGGCGGCTGACGCCAGGACGGCCAAGGATGCGCTTGCTCAGGCCGAAACCCTGCTTGCAAAGAAAAAGGGCGGGGACGAATCTGCCGAGTACCGTCCAAAATCCATCCGCGGTGCGCTCTCCTCTTATCCGGAAGCGAACGTTGCCGTCATCTCCGTTGCCGGGCGTTACGCTGCGGACGAAGCCTGGGAAGCCCTCACACGTGGCTTGCACGTCCTGCTCTTCAGCGACAACGTCTCTCTCGAGGATGAAATCGCACTGAAAATCTACGCGCGCGACCACGGACTGCTGCTCATGGGTCCGGGCGCAGGAACAGCCATCATCAACAACGTGGCCCTCGGCTTCGCCAACGTCATCCCTGAAGGGCCCGTCGGCATCGTTTCAGCGGCAGGCACCGGCTTGCAGGAAGTGAGCACGCTGGTGGCAAAAAACGGCCTGGGCATCACCCAGGGCATCGGCACCGGTGGCCGCGACCTCAAGAAGGATGTAGGCGGGATCATGATGCTTGAGGGTCTCAAAGCCTTGCAGCAGGATCCCACGACCGAGGTCATCGCGCTGGTCAGCAAGCCGCCTGCGCCAGACGTGGTCAAGGTTATCCTGGACCAGGTCGCGAAAAGTGACAAGCCCACCATCGTCTGCTTCATGGGCGGCGAACTGTCTGCAGTCGACAAGGTGAAGAATGCCATTCCTGCCCGCACCTTGCAGGAAGGCGGCCTCCTCGCTGCAAAAGCAGCCGGTGCGGAGATCGCCGATATTGACAGGTTAATCGCCGATGAGACGGCTGCGCTGCAGAAGCAAGCCGCATCCTTGAAGGGCGCCCTGAAGCCTGACCAGAAATTCTTACGCGGTCTCTTCTCAGGAGGCACGTTGTGTTACGAAGCGCAGGTCATCTGGCGTGAGATGCTGGATGCGCCCGTGTATTCCAATGCGCCCCTCCCCGGTGAACCCGCCCTCGAGGATTCGACCCACAGCGTCGACCACACGACCGTCGATCTGGGCGAAGAGGAATTCACCGTAGGACGTCCACATCCGATGATCGATAACGACCTGCGCATTCGCCGTCTGCTCCAGGAAGCCGCTGACCCCGAGGTGGCCGTCATCATCATGGATGTGGTGATTGGCTACGGCGCCCATCCCGACCCCGCAGCGGAACTCGGAGAGGCCATCCTCCAGGCCAGAGCGCTAACAGCGGATGCGGATCGCACGCTGCACGTCGTGGCTTCCGTCACCGGCACAGAGGGTGACCCCCAGGGATTGCAGCACACCGTCGCCACCCTCGAGCGAGCCGGCGTCATCGTCTGTGGCAGCAACGCCGCAGCAGCCCGCTTGACCGCCATGATTGTGAGGTGAGATGTATCTATGACAACCATCCATGAACTCTTCGGGAAACCGGTGACTGTCGTCAACGTCGGGCTGACCAGCATGGCTGAGTCAATCAAGGACCAGGACGTGAAAGCCATCGATCTGGATTGGGCTCCTCCCAAGGAGGGCGTGCGCAGGCTGCGTGTGACCCAATCTGGCGCATCGATCGATGATGCCAATCAGACCGTCGTCGATCGGATCAAGAAAGCCCTGCCCGTCCTCGTTGGCATGGGCATTGCGAAGGACGTCATCCCCGGCATGCATGATCGCATGATTCTGCATGCTGGTCCTCCCATCGAATGGGCGCGGATGTGCGGTCCCACCCGCGGCGCCATCATGGGCGCCCTCATCTATGAAGGGCTTGCAGATGATGAGGCTTCGGCGGAGAAGCTGGCCGCTTCCGGCGACATCGAATACGCACCCTGCCACCACCATCACACCGTTGGACCGATGGCGGGCATCGTATCTCCCCGCATGCCCGTGTTCATCTTTGAAAACAAGACCTTCGGGAACAAAGCCTACTGCACGCAGAATGAGGGACTGGGAAAAGTGCTCCGCTACGGCGGGATGGGTGAGGAAGTCTATGCCCGTCTCAAGTGGATGGAGACCGATCTCTACCCCACCCTCGATAAAGCCCTTGCCTCGCTGCCGGATGGGATAGACATCAAGAGTCTCATCGCCCAGGCGATGCACATGGGCGATGAATCACACAACCGCAACCGTGCCGGCACGTCGCTCTTCCTACGTGCGATCGGGCCTGCCATGGCTCGCACCTGCGATGACCGGGAACGGCTTGCGAAAGTCATCGAGTTCATCGACAAGAACGACCATTTCTTCCTCAACCTGAGCATGCCGGCCGGCAAGGCCGCGCTCGAGGCTGCAGAAGGTGTTGAGGGCAGCAGCATTGTCACTGTGATGGCCCGCAACGGCACTGACTTCGGCATCCGCCTGGCGGGAATGCCCGATCGCTGGTTCATCGCCCCTGCAGGGGAAGTAGAAGGCCTTTACTTCCCTGGCTACACCGTGGAAGATGCCAATCCCGACATCGGGGATTCCACCGTGACCGAGACGGCGGGCTATGGCGGTTTCGCCATGGCGGCCGCGCCGGCCATCACTCAGTTCGTGGGTGGCACGCCGCAAATGGCGATTGACTCCACCCTCGAGATGTATGAGATCACCTTCGATGAACATCCCGGTTTCACCATCCCCGCGCTCAATTTCCGGGGCACACCACTCGGCATCGATGTCCGGCTGATCATGGAAACCGGCATCCTGCCCAAGATCAACACCGGCATCGCCCACCGGAAACCGGGCGTCGGCATGGTCGGAGCAGGCATTCTGCGAGCACCACAGAAATGTTTCAGCGACGCCTATGAAGCCCTGGCAGCTATCTGCCAATAATTCAAGGAAACGACAAGGAGTGACTGTCTCATGAAAATCATCGATTTGACCATCCCCCTCGGAATCGGCACCCCTCCCTGGCCGACGTATGAGCCGCTGCAGGTGAAGTACTTCAAACGCCTTGCGCCCAATGGCGCCAATGGGCAGCTGCTCACCCACTCCAATCACCTCGGGACGCACCTCGATGGCGAAATCCATTTCTACACACCTGGCCGGGATATGGCCAGCCTGCCGATGGACTTCCTCGTCAACGATGCCGCCATCGTGGATCTCAGTGACGTCGTCGCCGACTACGACATCTACACACCGAAGATGATTGAAGATCGGGTCGAGGTGAAAGAGGGCGATATCCTCATCATCCACACCGGCTTCCACCATTTTGGCTGGGACCATCCGACCGCTGATGAAATTCGCTACATGGTCCAGCACCCCGGCCCCACAGCTGAATTTGCCGAGTGGTGCTTCGAAAAGAAGCTGCGCTGGATCGGCGTGGATTGCGGCAGCGCAGACCACCCCATGAACACCATCATCCGCGACTGGATGGGGCGTCAGCGGAGGCAAGCGGACTGGGTCTTTGAGAAGAAGTACAAAACGACGATTGAAGAAACCTTCACCGACGCAATGTATCAGATGATGCACATCGACATGTTCCCGCACTCCATCATCCACGCGGAGTGCATCGGGGGCGATATCGACCTGGTGCTCAACCGCCGTCTGCAGGTTGGTTTCTTCCCGTGGCGTTTCGTGGACGGAGAAGCCAGCATCGGCCGCTGCGTCGCCTTTGTCGATGATGACGAGTACGAAGCGCTCATGGCGAAGAAAGAAAAGATGCCCAAAACCCGCTTCGGCGACGCCTACGATCCCAAGCATGTAGAAAGTCTGGACGCCATCGCTGCCAAGAGTCTGGAAGGTTATCCGTATCTACGCACCCTTTTAAGAGACTGATCCCGGAACGAGAACAAGGCTTGCAAAGGCTAAAGGAGACGCATCATGAAGCTTGAAACCCCCTGCGAAGTCACTCGTGATCAACTCACCTTTGACGTCGAAACCATCGAGCCCATCCTTCAGGGCTATCCCATGGACATCCCGCCCTGGCCGGGTGCGACGTTCGAACTTAAAGATGGGCGCACACTCTACATCCGCGCAGCCAAATACGAAGAAGCACAAATCCTGCTCTCGTACGTCGAGAAAGTCATGAAAACGCCGCATGACTTCTACGACATCGTCGGCGCGCGTGTGTACGCAGAAATCCTGGGCTGGTACCGCAAACGTCTGAAGGATCCCTATACCCTTGTCGGCTTGATCGACGGGGAATGGGCCGGTTTCGCCAACGGGCGCCTCATGAACAAAGACATCAACATCAGCTTGCACACCATGGCCTTGATGCGTGGACTCCGCATCGGCGCCATCATGTACTACGCCAAAGCGTATTACGGCTTCGAGATTATCGGTAACAAGGAGTGGTGGGCCACCTATGAGAGCTACAATGGCTGGATGCGCTGGGGCGTCGGCATGGCTCAGCCTTCCTATCCTTGGCCGGATGTACAGCATGAGCTCGGTGGCGCACGCGTATACTACGTCACCAAGGAATACTGGGACCAGGCTGTCAAGTCCTACGTTCAACAGCTTGTTGGAAATGACCTGGTATTCGATGTGCCCGATAAAATCGTCAAGGCCAACGAAACCCTGCGACTCCCGGATGAAGTGACCGTCTGAGCTCAACCCGCAGTTTCAATCGAGACGGGAGTGGGACTGTCGGTTTCAGTCCCACTCCTGGATGAAGGATATATGATGCTGACAACCATCGGTAAGCTCGCTGTTCCACGGATGAACCTGGTCAATACCTGGAAAACGGACCTGGTCGTTGCCGCTCTTGGCAGTCTCTTCATTGCCCTTTCAGCCCAGATCGCATTCCGGATCGCCTTCTCACCTGTGCCGATCACGGCGCAGACGCTCGCTGTTCTAACAACAGCTATGCTCCTCGGTCGCCGGAGGGGCACGATGAGTGTAGGCATGTACCTCATCGAGGGTCTTGCCGGCCTGCCCGTCTTTGCAGGCGGTGGTGCGGGAGCCAGCTGGCTGCTGGGACCAACCGGCGGCTACCTTGCTGGGTTCTTGCTTGCCGCTTTTTTTGTCGGCGCTCTTGCTGAACGTGGTGCTGACCACCAGCATGGGAAAGCGTTGCTCACACTGACGTTCGGGCATGTCATCATCTACCTGACAGGAGCGGTCTGGTTGTCCCTCTTTACAGGACTGAACGCCGCCCTTCTCTCCGGTGTGGTCCCGTTCCTTGCTGGCGATGTGTGCAAGATCCTGCTGGGTGCGCTGTCATTGCCGCCGCTTGTCGCGCGCCTGAAGTAGCATCTCCATCCTTCTCATACCATGCGTAACGGTTATGAGCACAACTAGTTCAGGAATGAGAATGGCTGTGGACGATCGGATACAAAAGCCCCTTGTCTTGAAAGACTGGGCCTATGCCCGTATCAAGGAGCGCATCATCGACTCCAGCTATCCACCCGGGTCTATCCTCAACATCGAGGAGCTCTCCCGCGAGCTGGAAGTCAGTCGAACGCCAATCCGGGAAGCCATCCTGCGTCTCGAACAGGATGGGCTGGTGAACACACGCCCACGTGTGGGCTCTTTCGTAACGGACACGAGCACGCGGGAATTTGTTGAGCTATTAGAAATTCGATCCCTTGTCGAGGGCTACGGCGTTCGTACGCTTGCCAATACGCTCACCAGGAGCGATCTCGTAGAACTGGACTCGCTCATCCGCGAGTGTGAGCGTGAAGTCGAAGCTGGCAACCAGGAGGCGTTTCTCACACACGACATCGCCTTCCACAGCTTCCTCATCGATCGAGCGCCCAATCCGTGGCTGGCCATCCTCATGCGCCCCATTGAGAACATCCGGGAACGCAAACGCAGCATTGCCCCCGAAAACCTGGGCCATGTGCGGGCATCTCTTCGCGAACATCGCACCATTCTCGATGCGCTCCACGAGAGGGATGGCGAGCTTGCCTGCAAGCGGATGCAGGACCATCTGCAAGGTATCCGAGAGCGTTTGCTCAAACAGAGCGGAGCGTAATACCCGGCAGGGTCGCTCGGCAGCAACCCTCAAGGTATCTCCGATTCGCTTGCGGCACGATCAGGCCTGGGATCCGCATCATTGGTGTTGATGCCACACATCCCATGGGGGATGGGTCCCACAGCATGGGGAGGGCTTGCCGTTTTCATCAGTGCTGGACGACTGTGCTTGGGGTGATCTCGTGCCCCTTTCTCTGATTTGCCTCCCCTCGCCGCACAAATGCATGTGCATGTCCGCTCGCCGCTCGACGTGTGAATAACCTCATAGATCCGTCATCGCACCACCTTCGAAGATCTTTTTGAACGAATCTCCAGCCTCTTTTCACGCAATGATGGGCTTTTATCCCACCTTACGAATGGCTTGCAAAGTCACCACAATCGTGTGGGGTATGGCATAATGCCAGCGAACCTTAACACAGGTACCTCCAACCTGTGTTCCCTCAAAGCCTCGGCCGCCATATGGTGGCCTTGTGCTTTTACACCTCCATCTGAGAAATCCATGACGTTTGACTTTGCGTTGGGACCGTTTCTTCATTATTATCAATATGATTAATCCGAGAACAACTCGCTCTACGAAATGCGGCGCTCCCCTTTCCGCCGCCCACGCAGTGAGGTTTTCATGCCAACTGACGATCCCCGATTGAAACGACTTCGAAAAGAGCGTGATCGCGCCCGCATGGCTGGTGGTGAGAAACGCATTCAGCGCCAGCACGAAAAGGGCAAGCTCACCGCCCGCGAGCGTATTGGCCTGCTCCTCGATCCAGGCAGCTTCAATGAGCTGGACGCCTTCATGACAAGCCGCATCTCCGGTGAGAATCCCGTGCCTGGAGACGGCGTCATCACCGGTTATGGCAGCATTGAGGGGCGCCTTGTATATGTCTATGCGCAAGATTTCACCGTACAGGGCGGCACACTTGGCGACGTGCACGGAAAAAAAATCTGCCGCGTGATGGATCTCGCCCTGCAAAACGGCGCACCCATTATCGGCATGATCGACTCCGGCGGTGCCCGCATCCAGGCCGGCGTTTTCAGTCTCGGTGGATATGGTGACATCTTCCGCCGAAACGTGCTCTGCTCCGGCGTCATCCCCCAGATCAGCATCACGCTGGGCCCCTGCGCCGGAGGTGCCGCATATTCCCCTGCGGTCACGGACCTCATCATCATGGTCCGCGGCCACGCCTTCATGTTCCTCACCGGTCCCGACGTCATCAAAACCGTAACTGGCGAGGTCGTCGACCGTGAAACGCTCGGTGGCGCAGATATCCACGCCGCTCGCAGTGGGACCGCCCACCTCGCCGTGGACAGCGATGAAGAAGCACTCGCACTTTGTCGCAAGACACTATCCTACCTCCCCTCCAACTACCTCGAGAATCCCCCCACCGTCGACCCGGTCCAGCAAGATGACCACCTGCCGGCACTGAATACCATCATTCCAGAGGATCCCGCCGTGCCCTATAGCATGCACGCCATCATCGAGCAGGTTGTGGACCATGGTTCGCTGTTGGAGCTGTTTCCCGCTTTCGCCCGAAATGCCATCACTGGCTTCGCCCGCATGGGCGGCCGCAGTGTTGGGATTGTTGCTCAGGAGCCCAGCGTCCTTGCGGGTGTGCTCGATCTCGATTCGGCCGACAAGATTGCCCGCTTTGTGCGCCTGTGTGACTGTTTCAATATCCCTGTGATTACCTTTGTGGACAGCCCTGGTTTCCTCCCCGGCACCGATCAGGAATACCGTGGCATCATCCGCCACGGCGCCAAGATCCTCTATGCCTATGCTGAAGCGACTGTACCGACCATCAGCGTCATCACCCGCAAGGCCTATGGAGGCGCATATGTCGTACTGAGCAGCAAATCCATCGGCACCGACATCAATTATGCCTGGCCCAGCGCAGAAATCGCCGTGATGGGCCCTGAAGGAGCAGTGAATATCCTCCACCGGCGTGAACTCGCCGATGTCGATGACTCTGAACAGCGCCGCAGTGAGCTCACATCCGCGTACCGTGAGGAACACTGCAATCCCTATCGTGCCGCAGAAGCAGGCTACATCAACGAGGTCATTGAACCCGCTGAGACCCGCATCAAACTCCTCTCAGCCCTTGCTGCCCTTGAAGAAAAAGCCGCCTCCCTTCCTGCCCGTAAGCACGGCAACTGCCCGGTGTAGCCCATGACCTCACAACTTTCTACCTCACTGCTCATCACCGCCATCGGCATGGGACTCGTGTTCCTCTCATTGCTGCTGCTTTCCTTCCTGATGAATATCCTTGTGGCCATCACGACAGGACGCCGCAAGCCACAAGATGGTCACGCTCAGCCTCCTCCTCTTTCGGATGGTCCGGACCACGCATTGCCCCGCATTGCCGCCATCGCTGTCGCCATGGCGCTCGAGGAAGAGGCACAGCGTTCTACCCCCCTCCGCATGCCAGGGAGGGATGGAATCAGTGCATGGCAGCAAGCCCATCGTGCAACACGTCATCGGAAGCAAGGACAACCGCGATGAAAACCTACCGCTTCACCATCGATGGCACACCCTACGAGGTGGTCGTCGACGACATTCATGCCCGTCCTATTCAGGTATCGGTCAATGGTCACATGCTATCTGTTCACCCCGAGCAAGCATCCGCCCTTCCATCCGCATCAATCGCTCCTCCATCCGCCCCCCTTCCGTCGCCGCGTGCGGTTCCTTCAGCAGCAGAAGCTGGTATTTCCGGTGCCGTACGCGCGCCTATTCCTGGGGTGGTCCTGGAGCTTCATGTGGAGGTTGGAGACCACGTGGAGGCCGGTGATGAACTCCTGGTGCTCGAAGCGATGAAGATGAAAAACGTGATTCGCGCGCCACAAAGAGGCGTGGTGGCAGCCATCCATGCCCAGCTTGGCCAGCAGGTGCAGCATCAAGCGCCTCTGATCGATCTCGAGCTAGCGTAGGGAGCGAACATGGATTTTGGACAACTCCTCCCGGATCTCATCAAAGGTTTTTCCGCCCTGACCTGGGGCAACGTGGTGATGATCGCCATCGGCGGCATCCTCATCGCCCTCGCCATCGTCAAGGAGTATGAACCTGTCCTTTTGCTGCCTATCGGGCTGGGTTGCATCCTCGCCAATATTGGCATGAGCAGTGAATCAGGTATCTTTAAAGTGCTTTACGATGCCGGCATCGCCACGGAGATTTTCCCGCTGATGATCTTCGTCGGTGTCGGCGCCATGATTGACTTCAGCCCGCTCTTGGCCATGCCGAGTATGGCGCTTCTGGGAGCAGCAGGCCAATTTGGAATCTTCGGGACGCTCATCCTTGCCACGCTGCTCAACTTTCCCATGAATGAAGCCGCCTCCATCGGCGTGATCGGCGCCATCGATGGACCCACCGCGATCTTCGTTGCTACAAAGCTTGCGCCTGATCTGCTTGCGCCCATCGCGGTTGCTGCGTACTCGTATATGAGCCTCATTCCCATCATCCAACCACCTCTGATGCGGTTGATGACCAGCAAGCAGGAGCGCTGCATCCGTATGGACTACGCCCCGCGCGAGGTGAAGAAAAGCGCGCTTGTGCTGTTTCCCATCCTCGTCGCCCTCATCATTGGGCTTATCGCACCCGATGCGGCACCGCTGATCGCCATGTTGATGCTGGGCAATTTGCTCCGCACGAGCGGGGTGGTGCAACGCCTCAACCAGTCCGCACAAAATGAAATTGTCAACATTGCCACCTTGTTCCTGGGCTTGACCATCGGTTCAACCATGACAGCAGCCAGCTTTCTCAACCTGAACACGTTGATCATCATGGTGCTGGGCCTGATCGCCTTTGGCCTGGACACCGTGGCAGGTCTTGCCTTTGGAAAAATCATGTCGGCGGTCAGCGGTGGCAAAGTCAATCCCCTTATCGGCGCATGCGGCATCAGCGCCTTCCCCATGGCAGGCCGGCTCGCCGCTCAGATGGCGCAGGAAGAAGATTTCGAAAACTTCATCCTCATGCACGCCATGGGCGCCAATACGGCAGGCCAACTTGGCAGCGTGATCGCCGGGGGCATCCTCCTCTCCATCGTCAGCAGCATGGTTTAACTCCAATACCCATTTCAGGTGCACACACCGGACCCCACCTGGGGCCGGTGTTGATGGGTTCATCGCCGTAGATAAGACGGGGTTGATGCGAGTGAACCATGCGATTAAAATCAAGGTTGACACTCACATGGGGTCAAGGAGGGATGTGAGATGGCAGATCGAAAACACAGGATAGGTATCACTCTAAGCGGTGGTGGCGCCAGAGGACTTGCTCACATCGGCGTGTTGAAAGTCCTTGTTCGTGAGGATGTGGAAATTACCGCTCTCAGCGGAGCGAGCATGGGCGGCATCATCGCAGCGCTCCTCGCAAATGGCTTCTCCCCACAAGAAATGGAAGAGGAAGCGAAGCGCATGAGCAGCATGCGCAATCTCATCGCATTGATCGACATTAAACCCCCTCGACGCGGGCTGGTCGCCGGTGAAAGGGTACGCCAGTACCTCAGCCACTTCATCCCCGCCGACCTCACCTTTCAGGACCTGGAGATCCCGCTCATTTTGGAGACAGTAGATGCGGCTTCCGGACGTGAAAATCCCCTCTCAACGGGCTCTGTGCTGGATGCACTCATGGCCACGAGTGCGTTTCCTGGTATCTTCCCTGCCGTGGATATCGAGGGGATCCAGCTGATTGATGGGGGTGTCCTCCATAACCTTCCTGTCCACCTTTTAGGTGAGTTCGCCGTTGACCACCGCCTTGCGGTCGATGTGGCTCCCAGTCTGGATGATGACAGGCCCATCAAAACACCGTCCGAATTGAGTTTTATGCCGGAGTTTGCGCGTGAATTGTATAATGCCACCCAGCTCATGGCGGCGGCACTGACCAAGGTCCACCTGGAAATAGAACCTCCGGACCTTCTGTTGCGCCCTCCGCTCTCGCCGGAGATCGGTCTGTTTGTCAGCTTCACACAGGCCGAGGATATCGTAGCCGCAGGTGAAGCTGCCTGTGAGGCAGCGCTTCCGGCGATCCGTGCGCTCCTTGGGGAAGGATGACCGGCGAAGCGTGAGGCTCAGTGCTGCTGGACGTGAGAAAGCGAGCGGCGACTACGGAGGGAAAGCCAAATACTCTGTGCGATCCCGCCCACGCTGAACGCCAGCCAGCCGATATAGAGCCCGGGTAAGCCCTGCCAGACAACCCCCGCAAGCAGGAACATCCCGCTCACAAGGATGAAGAGCACTACCGCCTCCGTAATTGGCCTCGTGCGCTTGGTATGCAGCAATACTCCCTGGAACCAGCTCTGTGCGACATTCATCGCAGGCAAGGGTAGCGCATACCACACGGCTTGTCTCGCCAGTAAGGCAAGCTCTGGTTTCAGACCTGAAAAGGTGAGAAACCAGAAATCGGCCAGTGGTGATGCCGCCAGCAGCACGAGCAGCGTGGTGCTCACAACAGCTAGCCCCCACGCAAAGCGTCGCAGCGGGCGGGCTGCACCATCCTCCTCCAGCAATGCCACGACCACCTCGTTATAGGCTACCCCCATGCTGCGCAGGATAAAAACCAGCCCGGATACCACCGGCCATACTGCAAGCGACTCCAGGGCACGCGGCATGCGCGAGAGCGCAGCACTGCCGAGGGGATTAATCAAGAGGGTGATGAGCGACGTCATGGCGAGGGGGATATAAAACAAGAAGAACCCACGCCAATCGAGTTCGGGTTCAATTCGGTCAGCGTCGCTCAAGCGTTCACGCAGCACGGGACGTACGCGGATACCCGCGAAGAGTGCCTCGCTGATCACGCCCATGGCGACAGCCATTCCGGCGACCATTGTCCCTGGAAAACGGCCGATAAGCAGCCCCAGGCCTAACACCGTTACGTCCGCGGAGAGTCGGATGATGGTCCCGGCGCCAACCGCATTCGAGCGTCCATGCCGGATGAGCACACCCTGATTGAAGCGACGATAGGCGATGGACCATGTCCAGGGCGTCATCAAACGCAGACCTATCCTCGCGGGTTCGAGAATCTCTTCCGGCGCGCCAATCACGCGCAAGACGACGACGTCAAAGAGTGGTGTGAAGGCAATCGCAATGTGAAGGGCCGTGAGCAGCCCCCCGGACACCATCATGAAGCGACGGATTTTAATGTAGGAGGGCCAATCCTTGCTCAGAGCGGTGGATGCCGCCAGCAGCATGATAATGGGTGCCTCGATCAGCAAGGAAATCGGGAAGACTACCCCGCCCCAGGCTGCGAGGTTGACCTCCGGATTGGCAAGCCGAGCGACAACGGCGCTGATGGCCGGCAATTCCAGCGCCATGAGAAGCCAGCTTGCAGCAAGCGGCCACCAGGTCTTGATAATGCGTGTCAAGGGCATGGGCTGTTGAACAAGGGTGAAATCGGGTTCAGCGGTCGTATTCATATCAACGTTGTCCAGATGGAGGCCCCGGCTGTGCGTTCACTCGGTCGCCGTCGGAACAGGAATGGTATCAGTGGGGGTAGGAGTCGATGTTGGGCTTGGGGTCGCCGTCGGGGTCGGTGTAACGCCCGGGGTGTTCGTCGGTCCACCGCTGGTCGCTGTTGCTGTTGGTGTCGGGGTGACCGTCGCAGTCGTGGTGAGATCAGGTGTGAAGGTTGTCGAAGGAGTCAACGTCATCAACAAGGTCGCGCTGCCGGTCGGGGTTATGGTCGTCGTGGGTGTAGGAGCGGTTGCCGTGAGGCAGCGGACAGCTGCTTCCGTAGCTGTAGGTGCGAAGCTGGTGTCGAAGCCGGATGCAAGCGCCTGCGCATAGTACGCAGATCCGTCACACCAGTTTTCATCCTCCATGAGGAGGTTGGCATACTCCCGGGCTGCGTTGGCAAATTTGGCACATGCCCCCCAGATATTCGCCTGACACATCTGGCCCATGTACTCAGCAGCTAAAGCCCAATCCAGGCCAATATAACTGTTCGCAAAGACGTAAAACGCTGCCGATTGTCGCCAGCTCGCCGCCTGCGCGTCAAGGGGACCGAAGCGCTCAGATAGATTAAGGTCGTAGATGCCCTGTTCGAGATATCCCTGGAAGAGCTTATCCATCCCGCGGTTACGGAGTGCAGAAGCGAGAATCTGGTTCGCCTCACTGCGTCGGTAATCCGGATCGCGTCCCCGTAAGAGCACCAGCAGATTGATCGTACCCGTCCAATCCCCATTTGCGAAGGCAATTTGCGCGCTGGAGAAGGTCTCCTCCAGTGAACCCGTGTTCGGTGTCACCGTCGGTGTGGGAGAAACTGCCGGGCTGGCCGTCGGTGTCGGTTGATTCATCGCAGCCAATACCATGCCAAGCAACTCAGCTGCATCCGCGTTTTCCGGATCAATGCTCAAGATGTATTCGAGGCGTTGTTCAGCGAGCAGGAAGTCACCCTCCAGGAACTCCTCCACGCTGCGGTTGAACTGCTCATCAATCGACTCAGCCACACTGACTTCTTGCTGGCTGGTGCGTTCAGCATTTCCAACCACATTGCCCGCCAGCGCTGCGAGCAGGACGACCAGGAGCGCAAAGCCCGGGATGAGGGCGAGCTTCCATTTTCTGAGCGGTGGCCGTGAACCGGGTTGAACAACCCGATGGGGCCGCGTTTTCTCCAACGCATTCTCTACGTCTGAGTCCTTCACAGGCTTATGTGGTCGTGTCTCGTCCAACAATGCGATTTACTCCGCTTCATACCATGGCTCAGGGCGCAATCGAACTGGATTGAAGGAACAACTCATCCCGCAGTGCTCGAATTTGATCAGAAATCGGACGTAGAACTTGAGCACCATCTGACCTTGTGTAAAACTCCACCATCTGCGGGGGTCCAATCACACCCTGCTGGATGTCCTCTTTGGGAATGCTGAATGCGGACCACGCCAGAGAAATGATCTGATCAAGGGAAAGGTTCGTCCGCACCCCGGAGGCAATCTCCTGGTATAACGATGGTGCTCTGGCGATGAGTCCCGGGAGCATCTCAAAGCCTACTATCCTGTCCAGGATGGCAAGGATGACCTGCTGCTGCCGTTCCGCACGTCCAAAATCATCTCCAGCGCCTTTCCGCACACGGGCGTACGCAAGGGCCTCAGCCCCGTTGAAGTGATAGGGCTTCGCCTCCAAGGCGATGGACGTCTCCGCACCGATCGGGGCGATCCGCATTTCTTCACGCACCAACACATCGATCCCACCGATCTCGTCCACGAAGCGTTCGAAGGTCTGAAAGTCAATCACAGCATAATACTGAATCGGCACACCGATCAGATTCTCCACCGTCTGCATGGCCAGCGCGGGACCGCCTCCGGGGAGCTGACTTGCTTCTCCGAACATGTACGCCGTGTTAATGCGATTATGGCCGAAACCGGGGATCTCCACCCACAAGTCCCTCGGTACCGAGAGCAATGCGCCCTGTTGTGTAATGGGGTCGAAGGAGACCAACATCATGGTGTCGCTACGTGGTGCACCTTCACCCCTCAGCCAGTCACGATAATCAATCCCAATGACCAGCATGGTGACTCGAGATGAACCGTCCCATGGCTGGGGTGTGGCCAAGACCTCGAAAGGCGTTGGCAGGGAATCAGCATCATCTGTCGCCTCACCACTGCCCTGACGTGGCTGGAAGGGGTTGAGACCAACTCCGGTGTAACTGGCGGAAAGGTTCCGTACGAAAGTGAAAACGATGAACGCCAGCACAAGACACGCAGAGATATACAACACAGCATAAACAACCAGCATTCGTTTCGAGGACAAGTCCGTCTTTTTCATACGTCTCCACATTAACGCTGCAATAATCTCATTCGTTCCAGAGCACACAAGAATCATACCGCCATGGTCACTCCCACAGCGGTATGCCATGTACGTCAGAGAATGTATCACCCACAGGCCTGGTGCGTCAAGCGGAGCTCAGTCCAGTTTTGGACCAGCCTCCGCCCATTCGCGTGGGCAATGGTCCTCAAAACGCTTAAAGTTCTGAATAAAATCCCTCGCCAGATCGCGGTAGGCCTGAAGATACGTTTCAGGTTCATCCCAGGATGAACCAGGGTTAAGGATGTCAGCTGGAACGCCAGGGCAGTGCTGAGGGACTTGAAAACCAAATACGGGATCAAGGTCGTACTGCACTTCCTCCAAACGTCCATCCAGCGCAGCATTGAGGAGCGCACGAGTATAGCGAATACTGATGCGTTCGCCGGTCCCGAACGCGCCGCCGATCCAACCGGTATTCAAGAGCCAGCAGTTGACATCGTACATTTCGATGCGCGTTTTCAGCAGCCGGGCGTACACAGAGGGATGATGGACCATGAAAGGGGCTCCGAAGCAGGTGCTGAACGTCTTCTCCGGTGCAGCGCCCACGCCCGCTTCCGTTCCTCCAACTTTCGAGGTATATCCCGAGATGAATTGATACAGGGCTTGATTTGCCGTTAGCCTTGCAATAGGCGGCATCACGCCAGAGGCATCACACGTCAGAAAAACAATATTGCGCGGTTGACCCGCTTGCCGTGCCAGCAGCGCGTTTCCGATGTAGGAAAGTGGGTACGACGCGCGCGTGTTCTGTGTGAGAGCAGCATCGTCCAGGTCGATCATGCGAGTGTCGGGATCGAAGATCACGTTCTCCAGGATCGTTCCAAAGCGTTGTGTGCATGCATAGATTTGAGGTTCCGCTTCCTCCGACAGCCGGATGACCTTGGCGTAACACCCGCCCTCGAAATTAAAGATTCCATCCTCGCTCCATCCATGCTCGTCATCACCAACCAGATTCCGACCTGGGTCTGCAGACAGTGTCGTCTTGCCGGTTCCCGATAGACCGAAGAACAGGGCGGGGTCACCGTCCCCTCCCACATTTGCCGAGCAATGCATCGTCAGCACGTCCTCGCGAGGAAAAAGGAAATTAACAACGGTGAAGATGGCTTTCTTTATCTCTCCACCGTATGCGGAACCGCCGATTAAGCACAGTTTCTCTTCGAAGTTCAGGAGGATGAAGGTCCCGGAGCGCGTTCCGTTTATCGCCGGGTCGGCCTCGAACGCCGGCGCGCAGATGACGGTGAATTCCGGTATGTGCTTCCGGTATGCCTCATCATCATTCGGCAGGCTGAACATATTACGTGTGAAAAGGGCATGCCAGGCATACTCACCAACCACGCGAATCGGAAGCTGGTAATCCGGTGCTACGCCTACATACCCATCTTGCACAAACACATCACGGCCCTGAAAGTACGCCTGTAGCTCCGCCAGCAAGAGGTTGAACTGCTCGACGGAGATCGGCATGTTGTATTCGCCCCACCAGATCTCCTCACCCGTAGACGATTCACGGACAATGAATTTATCACTTGCCGCTCGGGCAGTGTGTTTACCAGACGTCACCGCAACCGCACCGCCTTGGGTGAGATACCCTTCTCCACGGGCAAGAATCTGCTCATACAGGGCCTCTCGGGGAAGATTCCAGAACTGCATGCCTGTGTTGCTCATGCCGTAGTTTTCCAGTCCATACGCGCTTTGCCGAATTGCTGTCATCATCACCAATCCCTTTTGATGTGGTTGTCGCCAATGCGTATGGAGTGTGATCCGTTCGCATCAACCGCCCAGCGAATACGCCGCATCCCTTCCCGGATCTCCTTCATGCTTCCCGCAAAACTCAACCTGAGATAACCCTCCATGCCAAAAGCACAGCCGGGCACCGTGACGACGCGTACTTTCTCAAGCAGCAATTCAGCAAGGGTCATGGAATCCTCCATGATGCTGCTGAAATCCGGTAGGCAGTAAAATGTACCGGCAGGCGGCGATACGTGCACACCTTCTATGGCTGCGAGTTCGGAGAGCATGACATCGCGGTTGTTCTGCATATCCAATCGCAAGCCCTCAAGAACCCCCTGCTCTCCGGTGAGGGCGCCCTCCGCAGCTAGCTGTGAGACCATGGGCGGACTCGAGGTTGTCTGCGCCTGAAACTTGGTCATCGCAGTCACTAGTTCTGCCGGTGCGATCGCCCAGCCTATGCGGAAACCTGTCATGCCATACGATTTCGACACACCGTTGATGACGATAAGTTGGCTGGATTCTATCGGGAGGGATGTGAATTGATACGCGCCGGGCGCTTCCATGCCGTCGAACACAAGCTTGTGGTAGATGTCGTCTGTGATTAGGTGGATATTTTCCGCTTCGCAGAATGCAACCATGTCCCGGATAAAGTCTTTTCGGTACACGACACCTGATGGGTTGTTGGGGCTATTAATGAGGATTGCCCTTGTCCTGTTCGTCACGGCCCTCTGCACGACGTCCGAGCTGAGATGAAAGCCTGGCATATCGGGCTGTACGACAACTGGTTGGCCCCCAGCCATCTTAATCATCTCGGGATAACTTACCCAGTATGGCGCCAGCAAGATGACTTCATCACCTTCATCAACGAGGCTGAGGAATGCATTGAACAGCGCTTGTTTCGCGCCATTGGCTACGAGGATGTTTTCCGGCTCGACCTGCTTGCCATAGTATTGGAGGGTGTACGCCTGAATAGCCCTTTTAAGACACGGCAGCCCACTCGTCGGAGTGTATTTCACCCGTCCATCGGTCAGGCACGCGGAAGCAGCCACGATCGCACCAATCGGAGCAGCGTTCTTGGGCTCCCCGATTCCCAGATGGATGATCGGTTCCCCCTGGTCCCTTAGCGCCCGGGCGCGATCATTGAGCTTCAACGTCGGTGACTCTGCGATTTCATGTGCCAAGCGGCTTAATTTCATCGTAGCTTGAGCCTCCCGGATCCAGAGATGGTCCTCTTTTTCACCTTTTCATTATATGCTCATCGAAGATCAGGAAAAGCGACACACTTCCTATTCCAGCCATGGGTTCTGTCGCTAGCTCAGGCATGCAGCCTCCATGAGAACTTCGATCCCTTATGCCTTATACCATTCTGACACCCATGAGGGTCATTGCACAAATCGCTAGCATGGATAGAATAAAGAGTGTCACGTCGCAGCGGCGGGAGATTGAGATGAGGAAGTGCCCACATTGCGGACAGGAGATTCAGGACGAGGCTGTCTACTGCCGGTTCTGCCGGAAGGATGTGGAACCGCCACTATGGCTCACGAGCCTGCAGAAATGCCCCTTCTGTGCCGAATGGATTGAACGCGGGCTAGACGCTTGCCCGCTTTGCGGGAAACCTGTACCCATCACCGAAGCAGGGCGCAGCACCCCGCCATTTTCCCCTTCAGCTCCCCCTCTCCAAGCCCGTACATCAGGTAGTAGCTTGCTCCAGTCCCTCACGAAGAAGAGCGGGAACGTCGAGGAAAAAACCGAATTTACACCACTTGACACGCCGGAGCATGAACCTGCTGCTCGTGTTCCAGATGAGACGCCATCCCAGGAACTTCACCCTCCAGAACTAGGTCTCTCCAGCTTTCGAAGCCGGGAACTCGGTAAACGAAAATCGGACAAACCTCGCATCGACGGCGAGATCCTGCCTAAGGAGGACCCCCCCGCCCGAAAGCTTCCCAAAAAGCGAAAACCCCTCAATCTCGCACCGATCCTGTCTGCCCTCGGCGTCATCATCCTGCTAGCCACGATCACACTGCTGGCGCTCGGCCCCGGTCGTGATTTTCTTGAAACCGCGCTGGGTGCTGGGCCGTTGCCAACCCCTGCAGATGGAACCGAGCCCACTTTGCAACCCGGCTCCACCCCCACCATCGCAGAACCAACTGCTGATCCATCAGGAAGCACCGCGAGTTGCATCACATGGGACGAGGTATCCCTCGATGATGCGGGCCGCGAACTTTGTGTTTCCGGCACTGTGCGGAGATGGTTCGAGGTTTCTGATTACCCCTTCGTCGCCGTGTTTTCCGAAAACGAGGGGGCGTTCTATATTGTGGATTCGCTCCAGAGTCATCGGGGGATCCAATCTGGGGAGTGCATCATGGCCGAGGGGGTGGTGGAAATCATGCGCGGGGTACGCCCCTTTATCGATGCCGCCGGCAACCTCATGGCTTGCCCCGACCAGCCTTAAACCAGAAATAGAAGCGCTACCCCAACCATCGCAATACATGTCCCCAGAACTGCCTTCATGGTGATTCTTTCCTTGAGCACAAGCCGGCCAATCGGTAAAAGAATAATCGGTGCGAGCCCCATCAAGGTGCTCGCGATGCCAACCTGTGTGTACTGAACGGCAATGAGAGAGAACCATATGCCAAGGAAAGGGCCCACGATAGAACCGGCGACGATATAGCGGAATCCGGTCGGGTCCTCGCGCAGGACACGCACTGTCGATGGAACCCCTCCCCTCAGCCATGTCCACCCCCATAAGAGGATGGTCGCTGCCAGGACGCGAATCACATTGCCGGAGAGTGCGGGGAAATCGCCTGCGAGGCCGAGTTTTGAAGTAATCAAGCCTACCGCCTGCCCGGTGGCTGCACCGATCCCCATCATGATTCCCGGCAGGCGGGATGACGTTGCTTGCGCCCCATCTTGCGTAGCCTCGCGTTCGGAAACCACCGAAGCGATACCTGAAACTGTAATGACAATGGCAATGAGTTGGGGCAAGGTCAGGCGTTCATTCAAGAAAATCCATGAAAGGAGAGTCGCAAGGACGGGTGCAAGGCTCATTAACAACATCGACAACCGGGGGCCGATCATGCCAAACGCCTGGAAAAGGAAAGCATCGCCGATAAGGAGACCAATCACGCCGGATAGTGATAGCCACGCCCAGCGGTCCCAACCCGCATCAAGCGGGAGGAGCGATTGGAACAGAACTGCGTGCACGGATACCAAGAGAAAAGCGGCGATCAACAGGCGTGTCCGGTTGACAAGTCCAGCGCCAACACGCTCCGTTGCTTTGGTGAAGAGAAGTGATGTAAGCGCCCACAAAAGGGAAGTTGTAAGCGCTGCTATTTCGCCCCAGCTCACAACTACACATCACCCAAATGCAGTATCAACCGACCCGTTTTTTGCATACTTCAACCTCAAACAATCTCAATCTCAGCTACCGATTCCAAAATGTGCGTGGGTTTGTACGGGAAACGTTCCACATCCTCGCGATGGGTAACCCCCGTCAGCACAAGAATGGTTTCAAGCCCACTTTCTACCCCGGCGAGGATATCTGTATCCATCCTGTCACCGACCATGATCGTGTTTTCGGAATGAACGCCCAGGTAGTTCAATGCGGTACGCATCATGAGTGGATTCGGTTTTCCGACATAGAACGGGCTCACACCCGTGGCACGCTCAATCAACGCTGCCATAGCGCCGTTCGCCGGAACGATGCCGTCTTCAGCGACCCCTGTTGGGTCGGGGTTGGTAGCAATGAAGCTGGCTCCGTCAATGATAAAACGGATGGCTTTGGTAATGAGTTCGACATTGAAAGCAACTGTTTCGCCGAGGATAACATACTCGGGATCAAGATCGGTGATGACCATTCCTTCATCATGAACAGCAGTTGTCAGGCCGCTCTCACCGATGACAAACACGCGCGCATTCTCCCGTTGATCGCGAAGAAAATGAGCCGTGGCGAGCGCAGAGGTGAAGATCCGATCCGGTGGAATGACAAGACCAATCTGATCAAGCCGATGCGCCAGATCTCGCGGTGTGTAAGCAGGATTGTTGGTGAGAATAAGGTATTCGCCGGAACTCCGCTGGATGCGCTTGATGAACTCCGACGCACCCGGAATCATTTTCTGGCCATGCACAAGCACGCCATCCATGTCGATGAGGTAGTTCTTCGCCATTTTCACTCCTGAGTGGTTTCGCGCCACCTGTCTTATGGGGGGCGCCTGACGCCCCATTGTACTCGATATCGTTCACTCACCTATGTGGAAAACCACCTCAATGATCAGTAGCCCCTCCGCGCATCCACACGATTCTCCTCCGGACTTTCACCTTTCCCCAACCGGTTCAATAGCTCAGCCAAGCCTTCCATACGCCGCAATTCCATATCAATGACCCCACCAGCCATATGCGGACTCATGACCACATTGGAAAGATGATGAAAGGGAAAACTCGAGGGGAACGTATGCGACCGTTCCTCACGGCGCTGAGGGTAGTGGTACCAGACATCCAGCCCGGCTGCCAGGATCCTCCCACTCTCGAGGGCATGAAAGAGCGCCTCTTCTTCAATCACAGCTCCCCGCCCGACATTAACCACCACGGCATGCGCCGGTAATAGACCCAGACGCGCCTCATCAAGCAGGCCGTCGGTTTCCTCGGTGAGTGGAACGCACACCATAAGCACGTCACTTTTCCTCAACGCCTCCTCCAGCCGGGATACAGGAAGATAGATGCAGCCCGGTGGAACGACCTTTTGCTTGGAGCGTGCCATGATGATGGGCTTCATTCCGAGTGCCAGGCACAGCCTCGTAACACGCTGTCCGACAGCGCCATATCCGAGCACAAGGACGCTGGAACCCTCCGCCATACGCGATACCCTGGGTTGATAACGTGCACGCCAATCTCCTGTGCGCAGGGCTGCATCGATCGGCAAGATGTGTTTCATTGCCGTCATCATCAACGTCACAGCCATCTCCGCCGTGGGTCCAGCATTGTGATGCAGGTTGAAAACCCGCAGCGACGGTATCTCCCTTAGCACCTCGCGTGTGCCGGCTGGAAGTCCGGCAAATGGAATAACGAGCGTTTTCAACCCAGCGCTGGCTTTAAGCTCATGGACTGTAGGTCTGCCAGCTACGAGCACGTCGATATCGGCCTGTCCTTTGTCCAATGGACCGTAACGAACCACGATGCCAGGCTCAAGAAGAGACTCCAGATGGTGTCTCGTAGACTTATCCGGTTCATGAAGAATGTGGACAATCATATCCGTTGAGGTGCCTTCCGGGTTTGAGCCGCCACCTCTTTCACATGGATGACGTCCGCATAAATAGCCATGATACGATCCACGATGGACGACCATGAGAACGATTGGGCATACGTGTACGCGGCTCCCGCCATCTCTGCTCGTAAATCGTCATTCCGCAACAGGCACTTAATCCGTTCCGCAAGTTCTTCAGGATGATTAACGGGGACGTGGAAACCCGTTACGCCATCCTGGACAAGATGGGCAAGTCCACCAGTTGCGGTGGCGATCACCGGGGTTCCACATGCCATGGCTTCAAGCGCTACCAAACCGAACGATTCGTAATGTGACGGGACGACGACAGTGGAGGCAGCCGAATAGTAATACGGAAGAGAATCCTGCGAGCGTTTCCCCAAGAAGATGACGAGTTTTTGCAGCCCAAAGGAATCACGCAGCGAGATCAACCGGTTCATCTCCGTTGACATGTCTTCATCACTTGCTTGTGGGTCTCCGCCGATGATGGCCAGGCAGAACTCCTCCTCATGCAGCAAGCCCTCCGACCGTATCCGGGCAACAGCTTCGATCAGTGCATCGATCCCCTTTAGCGGCTCGATCCTGCCAACATAAAGGAGCATCTTCTTGTCACAGGGTACGCCGATGAATTCCCGCGCCTCATCAGCGTCGATAGGATAAAAATGTGTGGTGTCCACACCGGGCGGGAGCACGTCAATCATTGCGGTTTGCTCCCCGATGTGGCGACGGATTTCCTCCACCTCAGCCTGTGTTGAGGAGATAATTCGCTCGACCGAGCCGAGAAGCGTACGTTCACTTTCTAGCCGAAGCGTCGATGGAATTTCATGTTCAGCCCTGGCGATGGTACTTTTGGATACCCCGAGCGTATGGAACATCTGGATAATGGGAATGCCAAGCTGTTCTCGAAGCTGAAGTGCGGCCAGCCCGGATAGCCAGTAGTGACTGTGAATGAGGCTGTATGACAACGCTTTCGTGCGTTGGAAGGTAAGGATGCCCTCCACAAATTCGGGCAGGTGTGCAGCAAGCGCTTCGCGTGCCATGGGTACTTCAGGACCGGCCGGAATGTGGACGACACGGTTCCCATAACCTAAATCGTGGAGCACATGGGGGACATGCTCATCCTGAGAGCGCGTGAAGACATCCACACCAATTCCATGTGTTCCAAGCGCGCGCGTCAGGTCACGCACATACACGTTCATCCCTCCTGTATCCTTTCCACCCAGAACAGCGAGAGGACAAGTATGATAGGAGAGCATTGCAATGCGCATGGACATATCCTTTCCCTAATCTTGCCATGGTGGGAAACAGGCTGGTATAATTCTGGCCGCGCCAGCGTAGCTCAGTCGGCAGAGCAATCGCTTCGTAAGCGATAGGTCGAGGGTTCAAATCCCTCCGCTGGCTCTCACTCTTTAACCCTATTGTACTTAGGTCGCCTGCTTTCGCCGAATAAGTGATGACGGGTATTTCATGATTCTGCCTCAACCCGTATAATGTCGTCATGACAGAAAAACGATCCCCGATCATCATCGGTATTTCGGGAGGTACCGGTTCTGGAAAAACAACGGTATCGAACGTCATCTTGAAGCGCACAGGCGCGGCCAATATCGCTTGCCTACCCCACGATGCGTATTACAAGAACCTCTCCGAGCTTACCCCGGAAGAACGCAGCCGCATTAACTTTGATCACCCGGACTCACTCGATACCGAACTCTTGATCGAACACCTGCACAAGCTTAAACGCGGGGATTCCGTCGAGGTCCCCATTTATGATTTCACCCAGCATCGTCGCACCGAAGAAACCGTACACGTTGAATCCTGCCCTGTGATTTTGGTGGAAGGCATCCTCATCTTTGCGGATCCTTTTCTCCGCAAACTGTTTGACGTCAAAATATTCGTTGATACCCCCGCCGACATTCGCTTCATACGGCGATTAGAGCGAGACATCGTGGAACGCGGACGCACGGTGAAATCGGTGATTGCACAATATCAAAAGACCGTCCGGCCCATGCATATGGAGTTTGTCGAACCGTCGAAGCGCTACGCTGACGTCATCATCCCTGAAGGCGGCCACAACACCGTCGCCATGGATATGGTTGTTGCTCGTATCGCGGACATGCTTTCTATCCGCTCCCTGGATCGGGAAGCCTCCGACGAGTCAGGAGATTAAATCATGCCCGGCAAGCAGTACAACGCACCCCCTGAAATGGGACTTGATCCCCAAAAAAGCTATCAGGCCATCCTGCACACGACCAAGGGCGCCATCACCATCGCCCTCGCTGCCAACAAGGCGCCACGAACCGTTAATAACTTTATCTTTCTCGCAAGAGATGGCTTTTATGATGGTGTCATTTTCCACCGTGTGATCAACGATTTCATGGCTCAGTGCGGTGATCCCACCGGCACAGGGATGGGAGGGCCCGGCTATCAATTCGAGGATGAATTTCACCCTGATCTCCGACATGATGGGCCGGGCGTTCTCTCCATGGCGAATGCAGGTCCAGGCACAAACGGTTCTCAATTCTTCATCACCCATGTTGCCACACCCTGGCTCGATGACAAGCATGCCGTTTTCGGCAAGGTGACAGAGGGCATGGACGTCCTGTTCGCCATCAAGGAGCGCGATCCCGGAAATCGCAATGCTCCCGCCGAGGCCATCGAACGCATTGACATCCTCGAATCGTGAATGAACAGGGCTGGCTGAGTGGATGGCGGCTGACCGCAGCTCGCATCCTCATGCTGCTAGTGGTCGTCGCCATCAGCGTCTATATCTTTTCAATCCGCGATGAGGTTGAGCAGCTAGCAGCCTATGGCTACCCCGGCCTCTTCCTGCTCTCCATTCTTGCCAATGCGACGGTCATCCTTCCAGCTCCCGGTATCGCGCTCACCTTCGCTGCGGGCGCCCTTTTCTCACCCTTTCTGGTTGCATTGACAGCGGGCGCAGGTGCAACGATCGGCGAATTGACCGGCTACATGGCGGGTTTCAGCGGGCGCGGCATTGCACAACGCAGTGATGCATATCGACACATCGAGAAGTGGACGCAGCGCTATGGAGGTTTGGCTGTGCTCATCCTCGCCTTCATCCCAAACCCCTTCTTCGATCTAGCGGGCGCAGCAGCAGGTGCACTGGGAATGCCCATCGCCTCTTTCTTGCTGTGGGCTCTCATCGGCAAGGTACTGAAAATGCTGCTGTTCGCGTATGCAGGCGCTGCGTCCATCGATTGGCTTTCAGACATCATGAATTAAAGAGTTGCGTTGACCCTCACGTTTTTCGACGCCTCAACCTACGTAGAAACTCCTTCCCCCATTTCATACCATGGATGAAATCCAGATGCTCCCCCATACGTGCCGGATGAAGGTGGAATACGCGCGGGATCGTGTCGATGTCGGTGGTGCGATCGACTGCGAGGTAATCGAGCCAGTTCTGGGTCACAGGTGGGGATGCCATTAAACGTCCAAGCATGCCTGCCCCGAGGCGGAGGATGGGAGGCGCGCTGCTGAGAAGCAAGCGGCGTTTCCCGAGCATGGCCATGATGGTTTCCACAATCTCCCGGTAGGTGAGATATTCCGGTCCGCCCATCTCGATCGTCTTTCCAAGCAGGCTTTCATCTTCCATTGACCATGCAATGCAGCGCGCCAGGTCATCGACCCACAAAGGTTGCAGGACAGTCGCACCGCCCGCTGGAAGGAGAATTATGGGCGACATCGAGAGAAGCATTGCAGTGGATGTGGTCAGGTCATCCCCTGGCCCAAAAATGACCGGCGCCCTCAGAATGCTGTACGGTACACCGCTCGATTGGATGGCACTCTCTGAAAGACCTTTGGCCGCCATCATGGGGTACGCAGAGAAAGGATTGGCGCCAAGGTGGCTCAAGTAGATCAAACGCTGGATTTGTGCGTCGGCTGCGGCCTCGGCAAGATTCTGTGTTCCCTCCAGTTCGAGATCGACGTCTTCATCGCGTCCGCCTGGGCTCATCCCTGCCAAATGAATGACCGATTCCACCCCTACCAACGCTGCCCGGATCCCCCGTGCATCGGTCAGTGATGCAAGCGTAACGTCCACACTCACACCCCTTGGCAGCTTTGGCGAGCGGTCTGAAGGCGCAAGTAGGATGCGTACCCCGAACCCATCATCGATAAGGTGACGTAGGATGGCGCGTCCAATAAACCCTGTTGAACCCGTTATGAGGATCATGGTTGGTTCAAGAACACTCCGGATTGATTTTCTGACCGGGACATATCCCGGACCCAGCCTGTGATTCTAGCATAGGATGAGGACCTGCGGGATTAAGCAAAGCGAGCCGGAGCAATGGCTCCGGCCTGCCTTGTTCCTCGATAACAAATCAAGTAGCTGCTTGTGCTTCCTCAACACTTGTGAGGAAGGTATCCACCATGCTGCGCAGCATGGGCTCATGCAGCGCGCCGACCTGAGTATGAACGACCTTGCCACCGGCGACAAACAGCATTGTGGGGATCCCTTGAACGTTGAAATTCATCGCCCACTGGGAGTGCTCATCCGTGTTCACTTTTGCGACGAGCAGTTTACCGGCGTACTCCTCAGCTAACTTCTCCAGCGTGGGAGCGACCATGCGGCAAGGGCCACACCAGGGCGCCCAGAAATCCACGATCGCTGGAATCTCGGATTGTAGAACGGTCTTCTCAAAAGCCTCATCGGTTACATTTATGGGTTCTTTAATCATTATTTCTTCCTTTGTACGCGTTAACTCCATTACCTCAGAATACGATTTTTTAGACTGTATGCGGAATCATGAACGTCCGTCGATGCTGAACTTCGTGGTTATTTCGACGTTCTCACGCAGACTCGCTGCGACGGAGCAATACTTTTCCTCTGAGAGTTCAATCGCTTGGGCAACCGCTTTTTCGGTGAGCCCTTCGCCTTCTACGTTATAGGTCATACGAATTTCTTTGTATGGCCAGGGCGGTTCGCTGGCCTTGTCACCCTCAATATCGATCTCAAGTTTGGTCAGCTTCATGCGTTTCTTTTCTAGAATGCGCACGATGTCCACTGCACTGCAGCTGGCAACGGCAACCAGGAGCACATCGGAGGGACTCATACCAGTCCCGTTTTCTTCGTCCTTCGTCGACAGCACAACGGAATGCTTCGTGCTGTCGATACCTACAAACTGACCCTTTTCCAACCATACAACACGTGCTGAAGCCATCTTCTACCTCCACAAGTATTGGATGCAAAGAAGCACAAGAGGTTACATCCATCTTCATTCTACCTTGTTCCCGGTGCCCCGGTGGTATAATCGCGTGCATTCGGACTCAAAGCGTGCTTGAGATGGATTCCCATCTATGCCCCATTTGTAACGAAGGGCAATTGCACCAAACAAAAGAGGGTATCTGGTCTTGTCCTTATTGCGGCTTCCGCGTGGACCGAGACGGATTCACCTGCACCGCATGTGGAACGGAAAACCCGCTTTCAGCCACGCACTGCCGCAGTTGTGGCGCTTCACTCTCCACGTTCCGCCAAGTCATGGACCGCCATACTGGAGAGCAAGCGCCTTTGTGGCTCAAACAGGTAAGAGCACAAGCGGCTTCCCTGAAACAGCAGGCGCATAAGGCATCACTGGAGAGGGAGGCACGCTTCAGGAAAATTGATGAGCGGAGGATCGAATTGGAACGGATGCGAATAGAGGAGCAAAAGCTGCGTGAGAAGCAGCTCATCCGCGGCATCGGACTGGGCTTGCTCATTATCGCTGTTGCACTCACCCTTCTAACCATTCTCCTTCAGATCTGATGATGCCTGCCACCGCACCCTACACCGTTCAATTGAAAGTGTACGAGGGTCCGCTCGACCTCCTCCTCGAACTCATCGAGCATGCCGAGCTGGACATCACCAAAGTGTCGCTCGCCAAAGTTACAGATCAGTATCTTGCCTACTTACAGCAAGCGCGGGACCGGCAGCTTGAAGACCTGGCGTCATTCCTCGTCGTTGCAGCACGGCTGTTGCAGATCAAGTCTGAAGCGCTCCTTCCCCGGCCGCCCGAACGCGAGGTCGATGAGGAGGATCCCGGCGATGCACTCGCGAGACAGCTTATCCTGTACAAAAAGTTCAAGCAGGCGGCTGAGTTCCTCTCCAGGAGGCAGGAGCAAGGGCTGCGCTCCTATCTTAGGCTTGCTGCTCCACCGTCCATTGAAGCCAAGCTCGACCTGACCGGTGTGTCCCTTGAAGATCTCATCGCAGCATACCGGACGGCGCTGGAATCCACTCCTGCTCACAATGGCATGCGGAAAGCAGCTTCAGGACACCGCATCCGCATCCGCGATCGCATCGTACACATCATCGACATGTTGCGCGACCTCGGAAAGACCACCTTCGGTCAGATCGTAAAAACCACCCGCTCGAGGCTGGAAATTGTTGTGTCGTTTCTGGCCATGTTGGAGCTCATGAAGCAGAAGCAGATTGAAGCTGAACAGGAAGCGCTCTTCGGCGATATCCACATTCTCCCTGGTCCAGAGTGGCGTGAGGATCAATCGCTTGAATTCGATCTGGAGTTCGAAGAGTAGAAAGCCCCCAGCACCAACGCAGTGCCAGCTCCTAGCATGTCGATTGCAACATCCCTGAGACTGGATGTGCGTCCTTCAACAAAGGATTGATGGAATTCGTCACTTAACGCGAAAAGAAGTGCCATCAGCAACGACAGCACGACGCGATAGAATCGGTTAAGGCGAGATGGAAGGGCATAGTAGTACGACAACCCCAACAACGCATACCCTATGGCATGCCCACTCTTCTTCAGCAGAACGTCAACCGCGCCAAAGTTGGGCAACCGTGTTGCCGGCTGAGCGGAAAAAGCAAAGATGAGGCCCATCATGATGAACGCTGGGAGCCAGCGCATTCCTTTTCGTATGAGATTCATGCTTGCGATTCTACCACCACCTGCCTGCCTTTCGATGCACTACCCGGAGCCCCGCTCATGACGAATCGATTATCTTCCGCAACCTCGCCTTACCTCTTGCAGCACGCAGAGAATCCTGTCGATTGGCATACTTGGTCTGATGAAGCCTGGTCGCTTGCCCGTAAACGAGAAGTTCCAGTATTCCTCAGCATTGGCTACGCCGCATGCCATTGGTGTCACGTGATGGCGCATGAATCCTTTGAAGATCCTGAGACAGCCGCTTTCATGAACGAGCATTTTGTCAATATCAAGGTCGATCGTGAAGAACGGCCTGACATTGACAGCATCTACATGGATGCCGTCGTCGCCATGACCGGCCAGGGTGGCTGGCCCATGTCAGTCTTCCTTACACCAGAGGGAAAACCCTTCTTTGCCGGCACCTACTTCCCCCCACGGCCCTCCTTCAACCTCCCAGCTTTCCGTGATGTCCTTGTCCAGATTAGAGACATCTGGCAGGACCGCCGGGAGGACGCCAAGCTGGCCGGCGATCAGATCCGAAACCACCTATTGAAGGATACGCTCTCAGGGTCAGTCGGGCTCCATCCCAAGTTGGTGCATGACGCGGCTGCGTTCCTTGTTGAACATGTTGATTCTGACAACGGGGGTTGGGGGGCCGAGCCGAAGTTTCCCCAGCCCCTGGTCATCGATTTCCTCCTCACATACGCATGGCAGCACGAGCACAGCGCCAGCCTTGCCGTGGCTGAAGACGCTTTGCGGAGTATGGCCTTTGGCGGCATCTACGATCAGGTCGGTGGGGGTTTCCATCGCTACAGCGTGGACAAGCACTGGCTCGTGCCTCATTTCGAGAAGATGCTCTACGATAATGCCCAGCTCGCTCGGAGCTATGTGCGTGCCTGGAAGCTGACCCGCCGCCCTCTCTATCGAAGGATTGCTGAGGAGACCCTGCACTTCATGCTGCGAGACCTCTCCTCCGACACCGGTGCGTTCATTTCCTCCCTGGATGCCGACACCCAGGGCAAAGAGGGCAAGACCTACCTCTGGTCATACGACGCTTTTCATAACATCCTCAAAGAGCATGCGCTACCCGGCTGGGTGGCCGATGCGCTTGGTGTGACTGCTGAAGGTAACTTCGAAGGTAACAATATCCTTCACCGTCCCTACGGTGAAACGCTCCCTCCAGGGGCAGGGGAACATCACACCACCGTTGAAGATGTGCTCGAGCGAGCGCTGTCCATATTCGCTGGAATACGCGCAACGCGGAGACAGCCCGGTCGGGATGATAAAGTCATTCTTGGATGGAACGGGCTTGCACTCACAGCTTTTGCGGAGGCTGCACGTGCCTTCGCTTTCAAGCCCTACCTGGAGACCGCGCAGCGCCTCGCCACGTTCTTGCTCGAAAACCTGCTTGTCAACGGACACCTACATCGCACCTGGCGGCAGGGCCACGCTGCGCATACTGCTGTGCTTCAAGATCACGCCGCCTTGAGTCGGGGCCTTGTCGCCCTTTATCAGGCAGACGGTAATCCCTTTTGGCTGCGCGCCGCCGTCACACAGGCTGAAGAGATCCTAGCCCATTTCAAGCATCCGGAGGCAGGTTTCTATGATACACGCGACGACCACGAGAAGCTGCTAATCCGACCCCGCAAACTCGAGGACATGCCCATCGCCAGCGGCAATGCACTCGCAGCAGATCTTCTGCTTAAGCTTGCTTCGCTCACAGGCGCTGAGTCCTATGCCCGTCACGCAACAACGATCCTGTCTGCTATGCAGGACCGCGTCCAGCGAGCGCCAACAGCTTACGCGACCTGGCTTTCAACAACCCAACTGGCAACCAGCCCACGCCCGCAAATTGCCATCCTTGACCCGCTCCATGATTCGACAAGCTCTAACCTCGCCAGGATTGCCCATACCGAGTTTATCCCAACGGCGGTCCTCGCCTTTTCGCAGGAACAAACCGACTTCCCGCTGCTTCTGAAGGGACGTACTCTCGTCGACCAACTGCCAACAGCCTACGTCTGTGTGGATATGACCTGCCGGTTACCCGTCACAAAGGCAGCTGATCTCCGCCGTCAGCTCATTGCAGGGATCGAAGCGGATGCCAGTCCATTTTCTGATAAAGACCATAGCAGGTAGACCACATAGGGCGCTTGGCGTGGTGATCACCCTTCCCCTATAGCCCAGTTCGTAGTATGAATTGAGTTGGTTCATCATCCATCACAATCGACATCACATCACAGGAGTTGGTTTCATGCAATTAGCCCTCGATTGTCTGCCATGCTTTATCAACCAGGTTCTGCGCCTCTCCAGATCCATCGGCCTCGCCGAGGATGTGACCCGAGACCTTATGAACCAGGCCTGGGACCTCATGAAAGACAGCCCCATGGATGTCACCCCCCCTGAAGTAGCCCGCCAGGTCTACATGCTCGTGTACGAGACATCCGGGTTGGACAACCCACTGCTGGACTTGAAGCGCGAATACACAGACCTCGCGCTGTCCATCTATCCTGACCTGAAGGAACATGTTCGCCGTTCCGAAAGCCCGCTCGCGGAGGCCATCAAGCTTGCGGTTGCAGGGAATGTCATTGATTTCGGTCAATCCAGCTCCTTTGATCTCATGAAGGAAATACAGACCGTGCTCTCTGCCACATTCCCCATTTTCGATGTTGAACCATTCCAACGTGCACAGGAGGAAGCGGATCGCATCCTCTATATCGCGGACAACGCTGGCGAAACCGTCTTTGATCGCATCCTGATTGAGCAATTATCCAAGCCCGTCATTTACGCAGTTCGTTCGGAACCGATTCAGAACGACGCCACCATCGCCGATGCCGAGTATGCCGGTATCGACACGAGCGCCCACATCATATCCTCGGGCGCGAACACACCCGGCGCGGTCCTGGAATTATGCAACGATGAGTTCCTCGATCTTTACCACGGCAACAACATGGTTATCAGCAAAGGCCAAGGCAACTATGAGGCGCTTTCCGATGAGACACGACCCATCTTCTACCTTTTGAAGGTCAAGTGTGATCATTTCTCCAAGTTGGTTGGGGTGCCCGAAGGAAGTTATGTTGTTCAGTTGAAACAATGAGCGGTCGTTGCGAACAGGAAAATCGCCCCCGGATGGGGGCGATTCTCTTATTCCACCGTCACACTCTTCGCGAGGTTCCGCGGCTGGTCGATGTCTTCACCACGCAAACGTGCGATGTCGTACGCCAGCAGCTGAAGAGGGATGGTCGTGGCTACCGGGCTCAGAAGCCAGGGAAGTTTGGGGATCCAAAGCACCCGTTCCGCGAGAGAAGCAATGCGGTCATCACCATCCGTTGCGACGGCAATGATGCGTCCTCCCCTGGCCCGCGTTTGTTCAATCTGGCTGAGCATCTTCTCGTACCAGGGATCCTTCGGTGCGATGGCAACCACAGGCATGTCGTTATCGATCAAGGCGATGGGACCATGCTTCATCTCGCCAGCTGGATAGGCTTCAGCATGGATGTAGGATATCTCCTTAAGCTTCAACGCCCCCTCATAGGCAATCGGCATGTTGATGCCCCTCCCGATATAGAGACTGTGCTGAGTATCCATCATCGCCTCAGCCACATTCGTCACATTTGGGGCACGTTCCAACAGGGTGGATACGACATCCGGAAGCCTGAGAAGGCCCTGTAAGTGGATATCCATCTGCTGCGGGCTAAGCAGACCACGATAATCCCCTAACATCAAAGCGAGCAGATACAAGTCGACGAGTGGAGCCGTGAACGCCTTCGTGGATGCCACACCGATTTCCGGGCCAGACTGCATCCCTATATAGCCGTCGGCGATTCGCATGGCCTGCGATCCAATCGCGTTCACAATACTCCATAGCGTTGCCCCGCGTTGGCGACCCTCATTCATCGCTGCAAGGGTATCGGCGGTTTCACCAGATTGACTGATGGCGAGCACAACCGTACTTGCATCAACAATAGGATCCCGGTAGCGAAACTCGGACGCGATGTCCACCTCCGTGGGGATCCGCGCCAGCTTTTCAATCAATACCTTGCCCACCTGTCCGGCATGTGCTGCCGTTCCACAGGCGGTGATGATGATGCGGGAAATGGCCTTGGCTGCTTCGCGGGAGAGGTTTAATTCCGGAAGCAATACTCGTCGGTTGACCAGATCGATACGCCCCGCCATCGTGTCGCTGATGGATCGGACCTGTTCGTGGATTTCCTTGAGCATGTAATGCTCGTATCCGCCCTTGTTCGCAGCCTCCGCATCCCATTCGACGGTAACAACCTCCAGTGAGATCGGTGTTCCCCCTAAATCGGTCGCGTTAAATCCGTCCGGCCTGATAACAGCCATCTCAGAAGGATTGAGAAACGCCATCTGCCGTGTTTCAGACAGGATGGCAGGGATGTCTGATGCAAGGAACATCTCTCCATCCCCAACTCCAATGACCACGCCACCTGCATTGCCCACGCGTGCAGCAAGTATCCTTTCCGGTTCTGTGGCCGATAGCAGCACGATGCCATGCGAACCTTCCAGTTGCTGAATGGCATTCCTGGAGGCTTCGACGAACTCCTGCCCTTGATCAAGATAGCGTTCAACCAGATGGACTATGATCTCCGAGTCGGTTTCAGATTGAAAAGCCACACCCTCTGCTTCAAGTTCCGCTTTCAGCGTCAGATAATTCTCCACGATGCCATTGTGAACAAGGACAACATCCCCTGAACGCCCGATGTGTGGATGCGCATTTCGCTGACTCGGTTCACCGTGCGTCGCCCAGCGTGTGTGCCCGATTCCAACCTTGCCATGGAGTGGATTGTGTTCAATTTCCCGAATAAGATTGATCAACTTCCCGACACTGCGCCGTAGGTCAACCCCGTCCTCATTCAGAACGGCAATCCCTGCTGAATCATAGCCGCGGTACTCCAGACGTTGGAGACCGGCCGTCAGGATGGGGGTTGCATTGCGCGTGCCGACATAACCAACGATGCCGCACATGCACTTCCTCCATATGAATGAATATCCTGGTGAAACCACATCCTCGCGCTTTTGCCCACTGCGTTATCGCTGCGGTCTTGTACGCGGGGATCCGGGGGCTGGGACAGACTGTGGTTGTATCTGAAGGGCTTCCGCTGATCTTTCGATTTTCCCGGCCGCCGCTCAAGCATGCTGGCCGGTTAGCCTCAAATTGCATTGAGGAACCCTCATCCTCGTCACCTCTCCACCTGGAAAGGCCATGCGCTACCCTGCCCGTGAAAATTCGGCGTTCACCTCCTTGGGTTTAATTCATGGCGATTATACCGTTGGGCAACCTCACTGCGAAGGGCTGCTTCACCACGATTTGCCTGCGGTCAATCGCTTGAGTCTGTGACAGTTCCCTCCGCACGTACCAGGTCGAGGATCGCCGCGACAACTTCCTCAATGGTCATCGCCGTTGAATCAATCCACAGCGCGTCCTCGGCCGCTTTGAGCGGTGCGATGTCACGCGAGGTGTCAATGGCGTCTCTGCGACAGGTTTCTTCAAGGACTCTCTCATAGGAGCGATCGATCCCACGCGCCTTCAGTTCTGCATGCCGCCGTTTGGCTCGCTCTTCCGCCGATGCGTCCAGGTAGATCTTATATTTCGCCTCTGGAAGCACGATGGTACCGATATCACGACCAACGAGTACAACCCTGCCGCGTAGACCGATAGCCCTCTGCTTCGCCGTCAGCGCCTCTCGTACAGCGGCATAGCTGGATACCGCGGAGACGTTCGCTTCAACCGGCCGTGTGCGCAAATCCCAGGTGACATCCTCTCCATTGAGAAGGACGTCATACTGTCTGCCATCATCACGTGATGGAGGCTGTACATCGATATCGATGCGGCGAGCCAATCCGGAAACAGCATCTTCATCTTCGATCGACATACCCGCACGAATGGCAGCCAGGGTAGCCGCACGGTACATGACCCCAGTATCAAAATACAGATATCCCAACTGATCGGCGAGGCGCATCGCGACAGTGGACTTTCCCGACGCCACCGGTCCATCAATGGCAATCATGGTAGCTTCCATCATGGTCTTTCCTGTTCCGCTTCCTGAGCTGGCTGAGATAGCAGTGGCTGAAGTGTCGATAAATCTTCCCTCACAAGGAGCACCCAATTCTCCCGAGCCGTCTGTGTAGAGAATACTGGCGTGAAAGGAGATGTGCCAGGCTCAAGACCTTCAAGGCGAAGGAGTATTGTAAGGGTCTGTCCGCGATATTGCCCCGATAGTGCGGGTTGAGCCATATCTGCCGGAAAAAGAATGGCCTGCGGAACCATAGAGATCTCGCCACCCTCCGGCGAATAACGTCGCAGGATCCAGTGCAGTGAGGGGGGCACCTCACCGAAGAGTACGACCTCCAAGCGATCATCCCGGCCTGATGCACGCACCGCCACATCCCGGAGGGTATCATCCAGAAGAACCATGCCCTCTGTAACCGCTTCTGGCCTGATCGGTTCGGCCAGCGGGGCGCTCTCCGTCGGGAAATTCAGGCGCACCAGATTGGATAGGGACATCATCAACACCACGACGAGAAACGTCGTTCCAGCAACTTTCTCTGCCAATGACCATGACCAGCCGAGCCCGGTCAGGACAAAGACTACAATGATCAGCAGGAGTGCGCCCACCCCCGCCCAGAAGCGTAGCTGTAAGCCCATATCGACCGACAGGATTGGGTCGCCGCTTTGTGTCATTGCAACCAATTGGATCATGACGATAACAGCGACGCTCAGCAGAACTGCGACCACGATGCCAGTTTCCATCCATGAGCGCCTTCTTGCTTTGCGGAGATACAGCATGACGGCGGCGATGGCGCTTACAGCGATGCTCCCCATCGTTCGAACAAGTTGTTCCGTCGAGAACCCTGGATCAAAGAAGATGCCGCGTCCGCTTCGGTAACCCTGGAATTGGAAATAGGCGAAGGTAAGGAGTGAAAGCATGGCGGCGCTGAGCACGATTTGCTCGATGAACTCTTCCTGAAAATCCATGCGCGCCATCCATGCGGTCAATCCCTTTGAGGCAAGCCATAACAGCGGCGCCACAACCCAAATGAGATCTGTAAGCTGTCTCCCGGGATACAGTATGAAGGCGAAGAATCCACCCGCAACGGCAAGGATGGCGACCTTATCCATGAGAGCAGGTTTGTTTCGGAATGTAAATAAGGCTCCAGCAACCCCGGCAAGCAACAACAGAGGTTCGTACAAAGGTAACAGTGTAAATGCCGTTAGAAGGCCAATTTGGCCCTCTCTCCAGCCTTCTAACCACACTTCAAGACCTGAAAACATGTTTTGAACGGAGGAAATCGCCGTTCCGAACTGTGAGGAGAGCAGGAAAATGGTTGCCAGTGACCAACCCAGTTCAGGAAGAATCGCTCGTATCCATCCAGTCGCCCTAGCGAGCGCATCGTTCTCTCCGAGCAAAATTAAAAAGATCATGCTGAAGAACATTGTGATGATGCTCTGGAAAAAAGCCGGGCCACTACAGACCAGCACACCCAGTAGTACGGCGATCGTCCGGCGATGCCATGTCTTGCGTTCTTCCATCGTGCTTAGCAGCAGGATTCCAGCCCAGGACATCAACGCTAGTGCCGAGCCTCCTGCTATCCGCATGGTGCTGAAATGAACGGGAGACAACAACATGCCCGCCTGGATCATGACCACCCTGCTCCAACCCAGGTCCTTGCGTTTCAACAGCGGCAGAAGAAGAAGAGTCAACCCACTGAGTGCTGGAAGAACACGCGCCAGGCCTCCCGATGAACCGAACATGCTGAACAGGACTGCAGTGGGTGCAGCATAGGCTGGCACAACGGGCCAAGTAGCCGACTCACTCTCACCAATCAGGGACGATACCCCCAAAGCAACTTCCGCCTCCTTGTTCGAGAGTGGTGACATGCCCAGCTGTAAAAAAAGCAACGTACATCCCACCAGCAACAAGGTGGTGGAAATGAGCATACCCAGGGAGATTCTGAAGCCCTTCTGAGTCATGGATTCACCTCATCCAGACGAGCATACACTTCCACCTCGCCTTGTTGGAAGACCAGCTGCATGGATGCTGTGAACTTCGCATCGATGACGGGTTGATAGGTTCGCCGTTCAAGCGCACCAATGTAGACATAGTCAATGTCATATCGGTCGAGGATCGCTTCGGCCTCATTCCAGCTCCGAGTTTGATAGAGCTGTCGGATATCGGCTTCGCGATTACCGAGCGGTTCGGCCGAACCTCGCCACTGGGTCTCGTGTCCCGGCCAGCCAAGAACGGTGGAAAAGCCGGTGTTCGTTGAGATGCGCGCATAGGTCGTGTAGCTACCTCCTACAGCCTCTGCAATCACGCCATCGTCGAGGTGAGTGTTCATCCACTCAATGGCTGCAGCATCATCCGCATCCACACGCTCGAGATACGCCGTCCCATTCAAGGTATACCCTTCGGGAGGATTGAAGCCATTGGTTTTTGTCCAGGTGCCAAAGGCAGGGTACAGAAGTCCAAGCACAAATGGGAGCATGGCAGCGTAGATAAGAACTCGTCCTTTTGTCGCCCTCTCCAGCATCGTGATGCTCACATACGCAGCGGCGATTCCCCACATAGTCCAGGCAGCAAAGTAGAATTTGAAAATGGTGTTCATACGCGTGCCAAACTGGTCCGCAAGATACACGTATTCCGGCGCCAGGATAAGCAACGCTCCCACCAGGAAGAGCATCAAGACAAAGGCATTCGACGCAATCTCGGGACCCTGTCGCCTGGATTTGGCGACTCGAAAACGCTTCCATAGCAGAAGAAAAGCCGCCCCGATCCCCCCGCCCAGCAAAAGCACGGTGGGGGATGCCGTTAAACGCCTCTCGAGCACGGCAGCAAGAACGTCCCGTGTTCGGTCTGCACCCAGACCATACATCGCAATCTCGAACGAGATAGGGTCATATCGCTGCGTATAAAGGGCAAGAAAAGCCGTGAGGATAAGAGAAAACAACCACAGGAGCAGCGGAAGGCCAGCTGCGATAAGCAGCCAACGCCAGAAATCGGCTTTGCGCAAACCCTTGACGGCCTCGCGTGTGAGCCAAATAGCCAGTGGAATCGCTGCCGTGGCAAACATCACCAGGAACTGCTGCGTACGTGTGGGGAAAATAATGTTGGGTAAAATGCCACCAGCCTGGGATGCAAAACTCGGATACCACGGGAGGTATAACACTATCGCCCCCACGAGCATACCCATCCCGGCGATGGCAACCTCCCATAACTGGGTGCGAAGATCCTTCTCCCGTTGAGACCACCAGATAACAAGGATGAAGACACTTCCATAGAGCGGTAGGTCCCATGTGTTCTGGAAGGCAAGACCGCCGAAAAGGAAGGCGGAGGCGAAAAACTCCTCACGGGTGAGGGTCGTTTTCGTGCCGCCGAGAGCGATGGAAGCCAACAACCCTACCCCACCGAGCATCAAACCGGTTTTCACCGCAGCGATTAACGCCTCACCTGCGGCACGCATGAAGGAAGCCCCGCCGCTAGCTGACTGCATAACGCCGGAAATGAAGGAGAGCAAGACGAATGCGCCGGCGGCAGCAGCTGCGATCGTGGCCGACTGTCGACTCCAGCGGAAAGAACCAAGGCGGCGGGATGTTCGCCTGCCGGCGTAGAACATGTGTAGCGCCAGTGTGAGCGTGAGCAGCGCGATGGGGAGTGCCAGCAGGTGCGGGTGGTTATCTGCAAGGAGGAAGGAGAAGAAAGGAAACTCATCAATCACCTCGACTTCGCCGCCAGACAGATTGACATCATTAATCACACGCGAAGCCCGCCACCACCAAAAGTATCGGTTCGGTGCCCAGCTCAACTCGCCGACGGGCGGTGCCGTCAGGTCTTTAATCCCCAGCCAGGACCAGAACGCGGACACAGGCTGCCCCCCATCCAGTCCAGTCCAGAAAAGGCGCCTTGCGTGAAGGACCTCAAGAAAGGCTTGCAGGTTTCCCGTAATGACTACGAAAAGCGGACCAAGCATCGGGCTGAGATAGCGCGCTTTCTCGCGCTTGTGATTGACAAGGTTGAAGACCAAGCTATAGGTGCCCAGCATGGAAAGTCCAAACCACAATGCATTTCCAAGGTTGAACCCTACACCCGATGAAACGCCTGTCAGTCGGGTCAGGAAAGCAAGCTGAATATAGCCAAAGTAGTAATAGGAAATGGAATATCCTGACAGCCAGGGATCCCGTGGAGGAAACGAGTCGGAGCGCAGGATCGCATTGATAAACGCCAACTCCATGGGCTTTTCGGTCCCAGTTATATCTGGATTGCTTGCGCGTACCAGCGCCCATATGGCGAAGCTGACAAGGAAGATGATCTCGACACGCAGAATCAAGCCTCGCTGATCCGAAAACCATGCTAGAAGCGGCTCCCATGCGTTGCGTATGACCCAAGCCGTCATCACCGCCAGGATGACCACAGCGCCAAGGCTGCCTGCGAAGGAATTCGGAAGCAAGCCCAAGGATGCACCGAGCCAGTACACATAACCGACAAGCAGGATGCCCCCCATGCGGGCAAATGCAAATCCCCGATCGGGGAGATTTGGGAGCAGACGCCAGATGACCGGGAATGCGAGGAGACC
>Ga0272443_10000896_pt1 | contig 48930 bp, 40 predicted proteins | sample SSMAcet12_FD_193581 | JGI IMG/M metagenome (GOLD analysis project Ga0272443, IMG submission 193581) | Marine sediment archaeal communities from Little Sippewissett salt marsh, Falmouth, MA, United States - SSM-Acet-12 | ecosystem: Environmental > Aquatic > Marine > Wetlands > Sediment ...
GCGCTCTTTCGGTTCCTGATCCGGCGGAATTTCCTCGATAATGCCGACCTCGGCGGCAAAATCGAACAACTCGGTAATATCGGAACGACTGCTTAACTTGGCACGTTCGGAAGCATCGGGACCGAATGACCAGGCGCCATCCTTTTTACCCAGCGATCCGACATGTTTTTTACATAGCGTATAAAGAAATTGCTGCAGTGAAAACTGCTTCGACGTGTAATAGTCGATCTGCGGGGCCGGCATCGGAATATCCGAACCGAGCGCAATTTCATACTTTAAATATTTTATTGTTTTCGCATCCATAGTAACAAAATCGGCAAAATTGTTTAAAATCTCAGCAAAAATTCCCTTTTTTACCAAAAATCATAAAATCTATAATTAATCAAAACGCCTGATTTTTTTAACAAATTTAACAAAATCGCTCTTACTCCCCTCTGCTTAAAAAAGCGATTTAACAAACAATTTGTTATCACATCCGAAATCTATCAGTTTTTTATCTATTATGTCAAGATTTTTCTCGATATCATAGCCTTATGAATAAACCTGTAGTTTTTAAGAAAATCCTTATCACCGGATCACCAGGCATAGGCAAAACTACTTCGCTTATCATGCTGTTGGAGAAGGTGCAACCGTTAAATCCGGTCGGATTCTATACTCGCGAAATCAGAAAAAATAATATAAGAGTCGGTTTTGAACTACTCGATCTGGAAGGCCATAAATCTATCCTGTCTCATGTTAATATCAACTCAACATACAAAATCGGTAAATATGGTGTCGATATAATTGCCTTCGAAAAAATTATGGAGAGTATCGATTTTCGGAACCATGACAACCGGTTAATTTTAATCGATGAAATCGGTAAAATGGAATGCCTGTCGAAAATATTCAGGGAAACGATCGAATATCTTCTCGATAGTAACAAAAATCTGATTGCCACTATTGCACGCAGGGGAGAAGGTTTTATTAACAAAATCAGGAACCATCCCGACATACAACTTTTTGAATTAACGAAATCAAACCGTGACCGAATACCGACACGGATATTAGAACAAATTGGATTATAACTACAGATAATAAAAAGGGGACAATCATTGTTGATTGTCCCATCATTCTACAAAGAATATATCGTCTTATCTTTTTCTCTTGTGCAGATAGCAGAATTTCGACGGCGGTGTTGCCATGCGTTTACATCTCTTGCCATCCTTCGTCTTCCCGGCGCAACGGACTTTCTTGACGACTTTCTTCTTCGCCACTTTTCTTTTGGCAGGTTTCTTCTTGGCTTTGGGCATCAATCCTCCTCTGGTTGAAAACGTTAACGTCTTATCCATTAAACCATTGTTTAAAAACATTGTCAATAAAAAAACTTTAAAATAATTTTTAGGCAAATATCGAGATATCGAAAATATATTCGATAATATCCTTTTTTTGATAACTACGAAAAGGTAATCGGCGAAACCCATGACGAATCCGAGAAAGAAGAATACAACATTAATACATAGTACAATAACATTCCTAATATTCCTGCTTGATTCAATTCTTGACGCATTTAAAATAATTGATATATTTGGTCTTGGAAGTTGACATGATGCTGACCCGGGCGTCGATGTTTGAGTGTTTTATTGAGGAGATATTATGAGATATTGCGGAAAATCAATTTTATTCGGGGGACTTTTATTCTGCCTGACGCTTATGTTCGGCGGTACAAATATAACCCTTGCCGATGAAATCGTGAATAAACCATGGGTTGATATGGACGGCGACGGTTTTAATGATAATGCGCCTGATGAGGATGGCGATGCCATCCCGGATGCGGCTGATCCCGATTATGTTCCGGCTGATTCGAATGATGAAGGGATGACTGGATTGATAAATCTCGGCAAAGCTCTTGTTGAAATCGGACTGGCCCCGGATCTTGGAACAAATATCCAAACATTCGGAAGACTGGATTTCTGTACACGGGCCATTTCGCAAAATCGATGCGGTTTTGATGCCGGTGACGATTTCGGTTCCGAGGGAATCGGGATCGGTGGAAATTCCGGTGGTGGTTGTGTCGGAGGTGTTTGTCGATGACACGTTTTAAAATTCTACCGATTGTATCCATTGTTGTATTATGCCTGGCCATGTTTTCGATTTCCGCTGATGCGCGATTACGGGATTTCCTCGAAACTGAGTTTCAGACTTCGGGCGGATATACCGACAATCTTCTGGCCGATTCGAGTAATGTCGAGGATTCGTACGGTATGGCCAGATTATCTGCCAGAGTTTATCCTTTACCGATAGTCGAGGTCGAGTTAAATGGTGATTATACTAATTATGGTAACTATGTTGACCTGACCAATAAATCGGGTGGTGTTGGTGTGACGATTATTCCGCTTGATGATGATACACCTCTCTCTGTTTACCTCAATGGTAATATTAATACTCGCGGTTATCGGGAAAATTACGAGCCTTTTAACACTCAAATAATTGACGGTATCGCGTCGCTGGGGTATATGCTGTCACCGACGATGCAGATTCGGGCCGGTTTTGCCTATAAATCAACTTCATATCTTAATATGGAAACCATCGACAATACCAATTATGAAATATTCGGGGGGATAAACAGCTCGTTTTTCGGTAAAAATAGTATTGATCTTGAAATCGGTTATGCCTTTATGGATCTTACATATTGGAAAGAGGATGTTTGGGATGGCCCTGATTTTACCGGCGCTCGATATGTTATTCCTTATGAGGAAAGTAAATATCCTTCTACTGAGGGTCAGCTTAAAGCCCTTTATATTTCACCCCGTTATTCTCGACAAATATGCGATAATCTGGCGGTAGTGCTGACATATTCATATCGTAAATTTAACGATTTAGGCAAAATCGCCGTGGCCGGGGTATCAACACAATCATTATCTCCCTGGTCATCGGTATATGAAGGTGAATCGGCAAGCCTGATACTCAAATCATTTTGTCTGCCTAATTTTATTCTTGAATCGGGTATTGGGTATTGGAAGAAAGATTTCCTCAATAGTAATGAATATAGAAATGTTCCTCTTTTGGCAAAATATATAATTCTATCCCGCCATGACGAGCAGAATAAATCATATATCAGTATCAAACGGCCGATTGTGTTTAAATCAGGTCTCTATATGGAACCGGCAGTTACGCTGAATTATAGTAAAAATAACTCCACTAACGAGCAATATGATTATAGTAATTTGTCGATTTCCGGGGGAATTACGTTCAGATATTAGAAATCTCGGCCATATGGTCCGGCAGAACTTATTACAAACTGCCGGATTATTGTTAAAAATGATTCACTGCACGCCAATTACGACCTTTTTTCTTGACAATATATATAATTTTGATATATTTAGTATTGATTAATTACCGACCACAATAGGGGTAGATGTGTTGGGCTGATGGTGATTACGCAGAGTTTTATGCAGAAAAATTTATATTATACTAAAAATTCTTGCGAAAATATTTAATTATTTAATTTAATTTATGGAGTGTGATTGTGAAAAGAAAAAATGTTAAGGTCTTGACAATCATGGCGTTATGCGTCGCATTGGTGGTGGCTGTCGCCTACGCCGGGAGTTCTGACGTTTGCGAAGTGCGAGGGGTTTCGGAGTATACCCCATCAGCTCCGGCTGTCGAATTCAAGGGCGACAGCAAGGATTTTAACGGCCGATTAACCGTTTTTATAGTCGAGAAAGTATCAAAGCGGTATTATGATGAAGACGGAAATCCATATAATCATGGGTTTTTGGATTACGGTTTTGACTCCAATTTTAATCTGGCTACCGGTGATAGTATTAATACCACATTTAGCTGGGATGCCGATGCTGCCGGTTTCAGCAATGTCGATTCTACTAATTTGATGGCCATAGCGGTTATTAAAGATATGGCACATGGTGTTACCGCCTATTCTGATTCCGGCGGTCTCCCCAATTATCCGTTTACGGCTTATTATACCGAGGCTTGCGCCTGGGCGACAATCGATGAAGAAGTCGCTAATGTCGTTAACGATAATTGGTCACATTCGGTTTTCGCTGAAATCGGTACCGCGACCTGGTGCCCGAGTTGCCCGACCATGAATGCCAATATGCATTTAATAGACGAATTCTATGACTTGCCATTTAATTATGTAGAAATGGTAGTAGATGAGAATGCTGTAGCCAATTCGCGAATGAATGGTCAGTTTAATCTCCACTGGCTTCCGACAACTTATTATGATGATGGCTATGAGGTGGTCACAGGTGGGCACGGTATCGGGACGATTGCCGCTTTGATTGATTACAGCGGACAAAGAAGCTGCACCAGCTGGGGACTCACTATTGATTTCCATTCGACCTCCAAAGGAACATTTGGAGGTAATATTTCACTCCGCGAAAACAGTGGTCCTACCGAACCGGGTGAACCGACCGGTGTTGTAGAGGGTGCTACCGGTATTGAATATGAATATACAGCTGCCGCCGCGACCGATCCCGAGTATGATGCTCTTAGTTATGTCTTTGTCTTTGACACTACTGAAGAACAGGTGACAAATCCTGATCCCGGTGATCCTCAGGCGCTGTTCTCCTGGCCGGAAGCCGGAACTTTTGAAGTTAAAGCCAAGGCCGTCGATCGCTATGGATTTGAAAGCGACTGGTCAACACCATTAACTGTTTTGATCCACGAGTATATCGCCGGTGATGCCAATGGCGATAAAACCGTGAACATTTTCGATATTACTTATGTAATTTCTTTCCTTTATCTTGAAGGACCGGAACCGATTCCGTACGGTGCCGGTGATTCGAATGGAAGCGGCCTGATTAATATTTTTGATATAACCTATACTATTACATATCTTTATTTGGATGGGCCACCTCCGGTTTACCCCGCGAAATAAACGGACTTGAGATGTAAAAACAGGGGAGCGGTTATATTAGCCGCTCCCCTTTACTTTGATTAAAACGGCCGCCCTCCTAATGAGGGTGACCGTTGTATAATAATTAAACTGGTAATGGCGGTTTAAATCCCGCTGAAAGCAATATCTTTAAAATACAGACTTGGTATCCGCCACGATGAATAAATGCGAGGATCATTGCCGACATCGGCCAACTGCTTCCATATTTCAAGCAGATTCCCGGCGATGTTCATCTCGTTGACAGGCTTCACGATTTTGCCGTTTTCAATATATTGCCCGACAACTCCGATTGAAAAATCACCGGTCGCCGAATTGGAATTGCCACCGATAAAAGCGGTCACCAGGATACCTCTCTTCACCTGTTTGACCAAATCATCAAGCGATTTATTCCCATATTCCATGACCATGTTTGATGGCGAAGAGGTGGTAGGCTCCATTTCCAGTTTCTGACCGTAGTACCAGTCGATAAAGTATGATTTCAAAACACCTTTATCAAAAATGACCCGGCGTTTAGTCGCCATACCTTCTCCATCATACGTTCTCGAACCGAGACCGCCGACAATAAACGGATCATCGATTAATGTGAATTTGTCGGAACCGATTTTTTCGCCCAGCTTACCCTCCAAAAACGAACGTTGTTGTTGAAGCGATCGACCGCGCAAGGCACCATTCATATAATAAAGAATACGGCTGGCCGAACGGTTTTCGACTATCATATCATATGTACCTGATTCCATTTTCGCCTGACCGATTTTATCAAGCGCCCTTTTAACCGCCGGTTTACCCAACTGGTCGGGGGGAAGGAGATCTTTGTATTTACGGACCGTCACCCATTCCCAGTCGCGCGGACGACCATCGCTGTTTTCATCACCGACAGTAACTTCCAGCCCGGCCGAAAAAGCGGTTGCCTTGCGCTCACCTTCAAAACCGTTACTGTGGACCTTAGTCGATTCATAAAAGGAATCGGAATAGCCCGAGGTGCACGATATTATTTTATCGCTTTGTGTCATCGCGACATCTTCTATTTCCTTAGCGATCTTCACCCGTGTATCCGAATTGACCGAGTCGTATGCAGGGTCATAGAAGCCGAGATCGATTTCTTTCTGGCCGTCATAATACTTGGGATCCGGGAGGGTGCGGTACGGATCTTCAGAGAGGTATTTCGTCATCGCCACCGCTTCATCGATGAATTTCCCAAGCGAATCCTTGCGAAGATCATTTGTTGAATGCGAGGTATAACGATTGTTTGCATATATAGACAGACTAAGATAATTTTGAGTCGATTCTTTGAGACGATCGAGTTTTTTGTCACGAATCTCGATATCGATATCACGGCTGTTGCCGATATTAACTGCGGCATCACCAGCGCCGTGTTTTTTGGCCTCTTTAATAGCCCAGTGGGCCAGCTCCAGTCTTTCTTGTTTATTCATGATATTATCCCTGTTCTTTCCGGTTTAATTAAACGCCACCGACGGTTATCGATGATACTTTTACTGTTGGCAGCCCCTGCGATACCGGCACCGACTGACCGTCCTTGCCGCATGTCCAGCCGCCTTCGGCCATAGCCAGGTCATCACCGACCATCATTATCTTTTTAAGGACATCAGGGCCATTGCCAATGATATTAATATCCTTAACCGGTTTCGTCAGTTTACCGTCTTCAATAAGATAACCGGATAGAACATAGAATGTGAAGTCACCCTCACCGATAAATACCTGTCCGTTCGAGAAATCTTTACAGTAAATTCCTTTTTTCACACTCTTGATGATTTCTTCCTTGGTATGCGGACCGGGAAGCATGTATGTGTTTCTCATACGCGGAATAACCGGGTAACGGAATGACTGACGTCTTCCATTTCCGGTCGGCTCGACACCATAGTACTTGGCGCTGATACGATCATGCATATAACTGCGCAGGATACCGTCTTTAACCAAAAACGTTTCCTGAGAGTCGTTGGCTTCATCATCGACATTAATCGAACCGCGAATATTGGGATTGGTGCCGTTGTCTACGATTGAGACGAATTTCTCGGCCACCGGCTTGCCGATTTTGTCGGAGAAAATAGAAGTCCCTTTGCGGTTAAAATCGGCTTCCATACCATGACCGATCGCCTCGTGAAGCAGAACCCCGGAACTTCCGGCCGCCATAACCACCTCCATCTCACCTGCCTCCGGTTTGACTGCATCAAAAAGCTCGACCGTGCGATTAACCGCTTCGGTTGCCAGGCGATTGACGTTTTTCTCTGTGTAGAAATCGATACCCCGTCTCGCCGACAGATTGAAGGAATTACGCTCGCGACGACCATCCTTCTCGGCCGAACAACCGACATAAATACCGGTCATCGGTTGATAGTCACATACTATTTTACCATCCGAGGTAGCAATCATAATGTACGACGTTTCGTCATCGAACCAGACTTGTGATTTAATAATTCGATTATCCAGCGAGAATACTTTGTCATTTATCTTCTGAAGATAGGGAATTTTCTGATCGATTTTAACATCTTCCCATTTCGTTTTTATCGGATAATATTCCGCGATATCATGATGCATTAGTTTTTGCGGGGGGAGGTTCTTTTTATCGGAGGCGATATTGGCCGCCGTCTTGGCTGCAAGTTTCATCGCTTTGGGCGTGATTTCCTCGGTAAAAGAGTAACCGGTCTGGTCGCCCTCGATAACACGAATCCCGACCCCAAAATCAACATTGGTGTAAGCTCGATTAACGACATTATCTTCCAGTCCGATATAACAGCCGATACTATGCTGGAAATAGACATCACAATAGTCGCCGCCTTTCTCCAGTGCCGCCGACATCACATCCCTGATAATTGATTCGTTGACTCCGAAATGTTCGAAATAATCGCCCAATTTTTTCTCTCCGGCAGGAGTCGCAAAAGCCATCAGCGGATTGGCCCGAAAGATACCCGGTATACTCGCTAAAGCGAGTCCCGCCGCTCCTGTCTTAATAAATTTCCTCCTTGTCATTTTCGACACTTTTTCCTCCAATCTTTTATGTTCCCATCATATTATTTTTTACTCCAATATGTTTCCATATAAAGAATTAAACGAATTTCTATATCCTTTGGGTTCATTTTTTTTGAGGGTTGTCGAAGTTGATTCTTTCGTAGAAAATGTCTTTAGAAAGATGATAGCCGAGAATCCGACCTTTTATGCATTATACGAAGGCGCTTAGTTCGGGTTCAAATGGAAAAAAGGCAATAACGGAAGGCAATTGAGAATCTGATTGTTGCTGATGCCATCAATAGTTACAACCCGAATACCAGTTATTATACTTCCGGAAAACGGGATTCCGCTTTGGTACCTTTTAATAATATCGTATCTGGTGCCTTTCCGGTTGATGGCGATGAAAATCAGATTATCGGCGAAGCTTATCAAGCGCTGGGGAAAAAGGAACTCGCCAAATTATTCCTCGACCGTTACCATAAGAAAACAGAGAATTAATTTAGGACTTTATTGTTAATATAAAACCGGTATATTTGACTTATGAACGAAGATCGAATTAACAGTTTATTAAACAACTGCCGACGAATAATGAAAGAGCGCGGTATCGATGTCGCCTCCTTATCCGAGAAAACCGGAATACCGGAAGCAAGTCTAAAACTTATCTTAAACGAAATCATTAGTCCCAATCAAGCGGCGATTCGGCGTATTACCGAGACTCTTGAGATTCCTTTAGATGACGACTTGCTCGGTGCTGAACCGATCGGGTCGAACAGTGAAGAAGTCCTGGAAACAATATCTGTCAATCCGATCGAAAAAAAACTCATCAAGGCTTACCGCCAGCTTCCCGAAGATCACTGGCTTCGCAAAGCAATCGAAGAAAACCTGCTGAATAAGTAAATGCAGGTCAGCCTGACCGGTCGGAATATCCGTAGGATATCCGAATTCTTTATTAAGTCGGAAGCTATGTGAGTCTATAACTCTTCGGGAATTTCGACTTGAAGTTTCCAATTAATGGTAAGGCAGATCTGTCCACAGACCTGCCTTTTTGAATCGTTGGCAGGTTTCGGGGAAAACTACTCTGTAATTATTTTGTTTCTATGATTGCGTCGTCAGGAATTTTTCCCGATGGTATATGCCTACATAATAATTACCAGCTTACCAATCTGGTTGCCGTATTCCGATTCAATCGAATAATAATAAATCCCCGACACCGCGGTTTGTGTGTTACGGGTGATTATATCCCAGCGCTCATGCATACTGCGCGGCGAATCTATCGGATACTCATGATCGATTTCACGCACCAGATCGCCATCGATAGTAAATATCCGAATCGTACATTTATGCGGCAAATTTAAAAAATGAATAGAATTGGTGCGTTCATCCGGTATATCTTCCTGCACTACCAGATTCCCGCGATTGATTCCATCGATATAGTCGCGTGCCTCGAATCCGATATCTTTATATCTACCATCGATGCGCCACGGGTTCGGATATACAATAACATCGAGTTTTTTCTGTTCAATCACCGTATTGTTATTGGCGGCATATTCGGCGACATAATTTTTATATTCAGGTGTCTCCAGTGAGGCCAACTCTCCCGGTGAACCGAAATCAAAAGCGGTTACCGCCACATAATATAACTGTCCCGGCAATAAATCTTCTAATACATATTCGTATTCATAATATTTGAAGAATAGACCATCATCGGTTAATTGCTCCGGATAATAAAGCCGGGCCGAGTCCGGATTTAAAGTTGATGGCGGCTGTTCTTCGGGATAGACTTTATGTATCCCGTCCTCATTTAACAAATTTGAATAATTATAATCCTGGGCGGTAAAATAATATCGTGCAAGATTATTATTCTCATCATAAGCGGTAAAGATATGATCCGGGTCGTAATTTAAAGGTTCGAATTCTGCGCCATATAGTTTACGAAGTGAGTCCATAGAAAACGGAATATCCCGCAAATCCCAGGAGAAACCGGTCCAAATATAACGATTGTAATCCTCGCGGTCATACGAAGCGATAACATAAAACTGATCCGGGTGCGGCGATAATGCCAGATACACCCGATACCCCTCAAAATCCATGGTTCCGCTGAACCGGTCGGGCGTCGTCTCGGAAGCTTTCCCGTTCCATCGGATAATCAACTCACCTGACCCGGTTTCGGTGATACGCGGTACCACACGCGATCTGAGCGTATCGCCCGAATTATTCACCACCCACATCTCCGGCGGCGGCGGGGGAGTAGCACCCATAAAATCGGGGACACCATCCCCGGCGGTATAAATCGTATCGACCGCGGTGTAATCGTAATAGCCATTTATTGTATCGGGGGCGATAGTATCGCAGACATAAACCGAATCGCGATTACAGAAGCGCTTCGGTCCTTTATAACCATCTCCATCGGAATCAACCCCCGGATTATCATATATCCATGAGGCCCACATCGAGTTTTTACCAAGATCATCAAAATCAAAATATTCGTAAAACCGCTCCGGAGAGTTGGCATCGAACAGGTTGTCGTAAGCCTCACAATCGGAATGAAAATCCTCCCCGGCGATATAAGCCAAAGTAATCGGTAAAACCTCACCCGGTTGAATATCGAACGGTCCGAACGATAATAAATAACGGGTATCATACCCGTCGGCAATCTCCGACGCATTGGTCGTCGGCGGAATCCAGCCATCGGCGGTATTATCCTTGGCGGAGAAAAGCTGATCATAATCGAATTCTTCATGACGTAAAATATAATATTTATTACGATCACCCATCGGCGTCCCGAGATTTCCGCCAAAATCGCGAAACCGATCATCCGGCCTGTCCTGCTGGCGAGGTCCAAAATCAAGGCTGGCTTCTACGTTGGATACCCACCAGTTAAAGGAATATTTTAAAGTATCGGATGATGGTGTCCGGATCACCCGCGTAGCCGTCACACCAGTTAGAGTCATGGCTTCCGGACATTCCGGCAAATCGGTTATATTGCGTTTGCCGTCACAATCGGCAATCCAGGCGACATTGATCGTGTCCAGCCAATCCTGACCGGGACAGCCTTCAATCGCCGGAACCGTCCTTCGGAAACCGCAGATATCATCCTGGGCATCATCCCAAAAATCCTGCAGACCGACATGACCATCGACATAAATCCCCATATAGACTTTCTCGAGTTCTTTACGACCGATATTTTCAATCGAGTAATCAAATAAAACAAAATCTTCGGCATATGAATAACTCCAGGCGTAGGTGCTCTGAGTTACCTTTATGTTAAGTGGTTTATGCGGACGATTATCAAAATCATCATCCTCGACACAACTCGGATCGGTCACCGTATCGACGTAAGTGCAGATAAAATCCTGCTCGGAAACGGCATCGACATCTTCAGGATTAGAAAGCGACCGACGGATTATTTCGCTTTCGGGATACGGCGCCGGCCACATTTCCATCGTATAGTGCCAACCATCGGCCCCGACCGAAACCAGCGTATCGCGCCCGATAATCGCCCCGATCCAGAAACATCCGGAAAACATATAATTGACATTACCGGGGTAGGGGTATTTGCAGGATGGGACATCGGTTCCCAACCCGACCCCGATATTATCAAGAAAACCTTTCCCGAAATGCCCCATATTGGCAACCGTTATACCGATTTTTCCGACATTGTGAATTGCATATTCAACATAACTGTTGCATTCCGAAGCCGCCTTGTATGACACACCCTCGGGTCGATAAATCGCACGAGCAGATATTGATGACGCCGCCGCAAATAGAGCTACAAGTAATAGTATCAAGACCCTTGTCGTTTTGTCCCTTGAATCCATAACTATTTAATAATGATTTAAGGCGAATTTATCAAGATTTATTATGAGTTAATGCCGGAGGCCGGAATCGAACCGGCACGATGTTGCCATCGGAGGATTTTGAGTCCTCTGCGTCTACCAATTTCACCACTCCGGCATTGAACCGGAAAATAGTCTGCTGAAATAATTATGTCAAGAATAATCGAATGAGTTTGATCGTCGTTACAAATTAAAAATGATAAACGTCGCTGCTGTCTTCCGGCGCGACATATTTATCATCATCATTGGCAGGGGAGATATACAGACCTTTCGACGGATGTATCGGGCAGGTTTCCTGCGGAACATTCTCAATCCGGAAAACCTCATTGGCAACTTCGGGACACCGGTCAGTCGCCAGCTTACCCGATTCCAGACAGATATTCACGAATTCAATCCCATCCGGAATCTCGAAATCGGCCAGCGGTAAGGTATCATGCGCCGTTTTCATAACCTCGACCCAGATGGGTAAGGCATTTCTGGCGCCGGTTTGATTGCGACCGATCGAGGTCTTATCGTCAAAACCGACCCATACCCCGGTCGTAATTTGCGGCGTGAAACCGACAAACCAGTTATCGCAGAAATTATCGGAGGTCCCGGTTTTACCGCCCGCCGGGCGTGTAAATCCTCGCCACCGGGCGCTTCGACCGGTTCCATGCCGATTATCCATTCCCGACTGAAGCATGTTAACCATGATATATGCGGTCTGTGCCGAGAGGACTTCCTCCTTATGAGTCGAGGTGTTATCTTCGATAACGATACCGTACCTGTCATTAATCTTGGTGATATATCGCGGCGGAATTTTTATTCCGCCATTGGGAAATACGGTATAGGCCGAGACCAGATCGGTCAGTCTGACCACCTCGGTTCCGATTGCAAGCGACGTTACCGGTTTCAGCTGGGTGGTAATCCCCATTTTGTGCGCGTAAAAAATCGCCTGCTCGGGATGAATCTTCAAAAGCAATTTAATCGCCACGAGATTACGCGAGCGATACAATCCCTCCCGAAGGGTCATCTTTCCCATAAATTTATCATCAAAATTATGCGGCCGATAATCTTTGGTTCCGGGAATTTCCAGCTTGATGGAATTATCATAAAAAATATCACATGGATGATACCCATTATCCATCGCGGCTGTATAAACGAACGGCTTAAAAGCCGAACCCGGTTGCAGCAACGATTGCACCGCCCGATTAAACTTGGTCGTCTCGAATGATTTACCGCCCACCATCGTTAAAATATTGCCGGTTTCGTTTTCTATCGACATCACCGCCGATTGAATCTGTTTATAAACACGAATCGAATCACCCATACTGTCAACCGTATCGGGTAAAACAACCGTGTACGCCGGATTGGTGATTCTGTAGCTTCGTTCAATACGCGCCTGAATCGAATCCAGCTTTTCTGTCACCGCCGCCTCGGCTGATTGCTGAAGTTCCCAGTTGAGCGTTGTCATCACCTTCAAACCGCCAGAATATAGCGCCTTTTCTCCATACTTGTTCAATAGATACTTGCGGATTTCTTCTGTGAAGTAAGGTGCTTTTCCCTGAACCGGTTCATGCGGTTTTAGTTCAAGTGGCAGTGTTTTCAGAGAATCATACTCGACCCGTGAAATTTGCCCCCAGGTATGATAAGCATATAACGAGCGGTTTCTCATCCGCACTGCAAAATCTGGATCCTCGAATATTTTAACCGAATAACGACTCGGTCCCTTTAACAGCCCAACCAATATGGCGCATTCATTTACCGTTAATTCACCGACCGATTTATCAAAATAAGTCCGCGCGGCCGCCGCGATACCATAGGCACCGCGCCCGAAGTAATACTGGTTGAGATACATCTGGAGTATCTCTGTTTTAGAGTACGTTCGCTCCAGTTTAATAGCTGTTAACGCCTCTTTGATTTTCCGTTCATACGTCTGCTTACGGTTTAAAAAGAGCATTCGCGCCAACTGCTGGGTGATAGTCGAGGCCCCCTCGGCTATCTCTAAATTTACCATATTAACCAAAAAAGCTTTCACGATACGTTTTGGATAAACGCCCCAATGATTGAAAAATTCCCGGTCTTCGACCGCCAGCAGGATATTAACCATATGCGGAGGAATCTGATCATACGGCGTCAGCACCCGGTTTTCGTTATAAAACTCCTGAAGTAATGTTCCATCGGAGGCATAAATTTTAGTTTTCAAGGCCGGTTCGATATTGTGCAGAGATTCAAAAGAGGGGAGATCCTGGCGATAAACCATCAAAGTCCGATACCCGACAATCATGATAAATATAACAATCAGGATTGCCAGAACCAGAAGCGACTTTTTTGCGGACCTGCCGCTGATTTTCGGTTTTTTGACCACAAAATTCATAATTGCATAATTCTACATTTTAGTGAAACAAGTCAAGCTAAAAAGAGCGGCCACCCATCATAATTATTATACATGTTGTCGTTTTTTTCGATGCAAACTTCCGCGATTATTATTTCTTGCCTTTTTATTCGCCTTTGCTTATCCTTTTTCGGATTACGTGGAATTTCCTTAACTGACATACAAGGTAACCGATAATAATTAAAAAGAATGTATTATGGAAAAAGACGTTAAGAAACAGCTTGGATTAATATCTCGTGGCGCCGTTGACTTATTGCCGGAAGGCGAATTCGAACAACGGCTTAAAAAATCGATAAGCGAAAACAAACCACTGAGGATTAAACAGGGCTTTGATCCGACCGCCCCCGATATTCATCTCGGGCATACTGTGGGAATTCGCAAATTAAAACAGTTTCAGGATTTGGGACATACAATCGTTTTGATTATCGGCAACTATACCGCTCTCGTGGGTGACCCCTCCGGACGATCCGCTACTCGTCCGCAGCTTAAATATGACGAGGTGATGAAAAACGCCGAGACGTATCAGGAACAGTTTTTTAAGATTCTCGATAAATCCAAAACCGAGGTGCACTATAACGGCGAATGGTTCGAGAAGATGAGTTTCAGCGAAGTAATGGAGTTGGCCTCGAGGTTTACTGTTGCCCGAATATTGGAGCGTGACGATTTCGAAAAACGTTTTAAATCGGGTGCGCCAATCTCTATCCATGAGTTTATGTATCCGCTGATGCAGGCTTATGACTCGGTTATGATAAAGGCCGATGTTGAAATCGGTGCTACCGAGCAAAAATTTAATCTTCTCACAGGACGCGAAATCCAGCAGGATTATGGGGTCGAGCCACAGTTGGTTTTAACCATTCCGATTCTGGTTGGCCTTGACGGTCACAACCGGATGTCAAAATCTCTGGGCAACTATGTCGGTATCGATGAGCCACCAAAAGAGATGTTCGGAAAAATCATGTCAATTCCAGACAGTCTTGTTTATTCTTATTATGAACTGGTCACTGATGTTCCCGCTACGAGGTTGGCGGAGATTAAGGAGCAGTTGGCCGACGACAAAACCAACCCGATGATAATTAAAAAGGAGTTGGGCGAGATTATTGTTAGTATGTATCACTCATCCGAAGAAGCTTCTGCCGCCCGCGAAGAATTTGAGCGCGTTTTCTCGAAAAAAGAACTTCCGGAAGAAATCGACGAGTTCGATTGTAAAAGCTTCGGTGATAACGTATGGATTATAAAGCTATTAACCGAAACCAAAATGGCTTCGAGTAATGGTGAAGCAAGACGATTAATAAAAGGTGGTGGTGTTAGTCTTGATGGAGAAAAAGTAACTGACGAAAACCTGGAATTGAAACTTAAAGACAACATACTTTTAAAAGTAGGTAAACGTCGTTTCCTTAGATTGAGATTGAAATAGGCGGAATGAATCGAAAATACACATACAATGCGATTTTAACCATCCTTTTATTTACGGTTGTTATTACCGGATGCGGTGGTCCTAAAATCAAGGGGATAGACGAACGTCCGTTAACGCCAATCAATGAACCGGCGCGGGTTGATATTAATCCTCGCGGATATAATCATTTTGTTAATGCCTCCATTCTCGAGATGATGGGCGAATACTACATGGCCAATGAGCAATACCGCAAGGCGCTGGCTTTTTATCCGGAATCGATCGAAATTCGTCGCGCCTACGCATCCACTTTTATGGGTTTACACAATTACGAGATGGCTATAAGCGAGGCCCGTAAAATTCGTCCCCGTGACGCCGAAACCTGGCTCGTTCTTGCCAATAGTTTCTACGCCATGGACATGATCGATTCCTCCAATTATGCATTCCTGAAAGTAGTCGAGACAGATACCACCAATATACAGGTATATTTCCGACTCGCGTCCCACTATAACGATATAAACGATCTTGATTCGGCCATCTGGGCCTATAAACATATCGCCCATGTAGCACCCACGTCTAAAGCCTTCAGTGAACTGGGCAATCTGCAGACACGCGCCGGGTATTACGATGATGCTATTAAAAGTTACGATAAGTCGCTTAGTATCGATAACACCGAAGACAATGCCCGCACTTATGTCGCTCTGGCGTTGATTTATGAAAGTATGGACGACTCGACTAAAACTTTCAAGAACCTGAAAGCGGCCGCGGAATTGATGCCCAATGATGTTTTCGTCCTCGACAAACTTCTGAGTTATTACCGACTCGATGAAAATCCCGAGGAAATAATCAATCTAACCAAACGACTAATCTCTTTGGTCCCGCAGGATGATGGTCTGAAACGACGGCTGGGTATGGTATATTTCGAACTTGACTCACTCGATTTGGCCGATTCGGTTTTCACTTTACTTCTGGCTGATAATGAAGATAACATTGTCGACCTTTATTATGCCGGGCGCATTTCGATTTTAAAAGAAGACCTCGATATCGCCAAAAATTATTTTACACGAATGACCGCACTGGCTGATTCGGTTGTTGATGGCTGGCTCAATCTTGGATGGGTCTATCGTCTCGAGGATTCGGCCGATCTGGAAATCGCGACTTACCAGCGGGGACTTGATTATGTAACCAATCCCGATGATTCCAGTCGGCTCTTGTATGCTCTGGCCGTCAGTTATGAACGACACGGATATATCGAACGGGCGGTTGAACTATTTGAAACATTATTAAAAAAACAGCCCAATCATGGCCCGGCTTTAAATTATCTGGGATATATGCTGGCCGATCGGGGGGAAAGGCTGGAATATGCACGTAAACTTATCGAAAAAGCACTTCAGTTAACACCCGATAATGGCGCCTATATGGATAGTTATGGATGGGTGTTGTTTAAAATGGGTAAGTACGATCTTGCCCTGGAAGAACTCCTGAGAGCATATAAATATATTGACAATGATCCGGTCGTAACCGATCATATCGGAGATGTATATAACGCGCGGGGCGATTTGGACAGCGCCCGAGTCTATTGGAAAAAAGCGCTGGATCTCGACCCGGATAACGAGGCTCTCAAGGAGAAACTCATTAGATGAGTCCTGAACGAAAACTCCTTTTATTACCCCTTCTTTTAATATTTTTTATAACCTTACAATGCGCCAAAATTTCGGCGCCGCCCGGCGGCCCGGTCGATAAAACTCCTCCGAATATTATTTCCACCTACCCTCCGGCCGATTCCATCGGTGTTGGCAAAGACAATAAAATTTCGATAACTTTTTCGGAGGATGTCAACAAAACCACGATTGACGGTGCCATTTTTATTTCACCTCGTTTCGAAGGTGATATCAAATATAAATGGAAAGGGAAGACATTAAATATCAACCTTCCCGACTCATTTGCCGACAGCACCACCTATATCGTCAATGTCGGGGCGACCGTGGCCGACTTACGTTCGAACAAAATGGATAACTCATATATCCTTGCCTTCAGTACCGGCGATAAAATAGATCAGGGGTATTTATCCGGTACCGTTTACCAGGATGATAAACCGTACCCTGATGCCTCCATCGGGCTTTTTAAACTATCTCCGACCGATTCCTTAAATCAGTTTGATTCGACCTATCCACCATACCTGACACAATCGGGTAAATCGGGTGAGTACACCTTTGAATATATCCCGGATGGCGAATTTTTTATACTCGCCTTTAACGATAAAAACAAGGGTCAGCTTTTTAGCTATCCCATAGAGTATTATGGGCTGCCCGATAGACCCGCGAATATAACGTCGAACAGGGAAGGGCCCGGAATAGATTTTTATATGCAAAAGGATGATACCGCCGCGATTGAAATTCTCTCGACCACGATTACACCCGATGGTTTACTCAAAGTAAGGTTCTCAACTGAAGTTCCCTCCGATTCACTACGGGAGAATCACAACAGAATTTCACTGGTTCCGGTCACACCCGATTCGTCCCTGCACCCGGTTACTATAAAGCAGCGACCGCACACTCTTTCTTCGACATATTTGTTCTACTTCGATAATATCCCCGATGGGATCTATCGTTTTGTTGTCGAGACCGATTTATTCGGTCATCGCAACGACTCAATTGAGACTATCCAAAGCGAGGAATTCAGTATTACCGCTTTAACCGATGATACGCCGCCAACGATTGATTCGGTCTCGTTTAAAGACATAACAATATTTCCAACCGATAATGTTCTCGAGTTGTATTTCTCCGAACCGATTAGAAAACAGTTGTCTGAAGATGCTTTTATCATCATGGACAATGACAGCAATCTGTATAATATAAATTTCCGGTGGCCGGATAGATTCGGGCTGTATATCTATATCGAAGAGTTGAAGTGGAACGCTCAATATACAATGACCATAAGCGAGAGCCGTATTTTTGATTTGGCCGGTAATGCCCTCGGCGATTCGGTTCTGACATATAGTTTCTCAACTTATGATCAGGATTCTCTCGGTTCGGTCTCGGGGACAATAACATTAAAACCGTCAGTTGATACCACCGCCTTTCCATTTATAAAATTCACCTCGATAGACAGGAAATTCATTTACGAGGAAAGAGTTTTAACCGGCCAGTACAATTTTGCGCTTCCGCCGGGTAAATATCTTCTCAGCGGTTTTCTTGACCAAAACAATAACGGCTTTCACGATATCGGAAATCTGTTCCCGTTCCGTTATGCCGAAACAGCGACTTTTTATCCCGATACTATTAGAGTTCGCTCCCGTTTCGAAACCGCCGGCATTGAATTGATTTTCGATTAGATTATTATTGAAATTGTGTCATTGTATGTCACGATTTCCGTAAAAATTCCTTGTAATTTACTGTGTTGTTTACTAGTCCAATGAATTGGGTTTGTATCGCATATTTTAGTTTTTTTAAAATTCGCTATTTCTTTGATATAATTTTTGTAATTGGCAGACGTTCCCATAAGCCAAATAAATGGATTTGTTTCGGAATCCCGGCAGAAATTTTTGGATACATCTTTTTCACATCAATCCTTTTCCATGTTTCTATATAACGGCCGGAGGACAGGATCAACATAGATTTGGTGGGGAAATTGATTTTCGCGATGCGGTGGGCCGTAGATCAGTGAGCCGTGCGCTCAACGAGTCGTCGACTCCTGACGGGGTGGGGTATGTAAAGAGAAGAAGCGCGGTAGATTAAATAAAGATGTCGAAACTTCCCTCGAAGACTCGGGACCTTCGGCAGGGGTTCGACCTACGATTGATACTCAGACAGGAATGTCTGAGCTACTATTGGAAAAAAGTACACAAAAAAAACGGGGCGGTTGACCGTCCCGTTTACAAATTCATTCGAAAACCTGAAGTTTACAGACGACCCCAGAGTTTCAGCGTTACACGACGATTCTTCGTGTTTGAATTTTTCTCATCGGGAAGCGCGACCGGTTTGGTCTTTCCATGACTTACCATAAACATACGGAACAGCGCCACACCGTATTCATCCACCAGGTATCTTTCAACCGATTCGGCTCTCTTTAGGCCCAGTTCGAAATTGTATTTGGATGATCCGCTCTTGTCGGTGTGACCGGCAATTTCCAGCAGGGACTTGGGATAATCGATCATCTTCTGGCCCAGACCCGCGAGATTGTCTTTGGCCACTTGGGTTAAATCGAAGCTGTCGAAATCAAAGTTAACAACACCTTCCCAGATAACCTGGTAGGTTTCGAAACCTTTGGCCTCGTTCAAAGCCATCTCAGTCTTTTCGGAAAGTTCCGTGCTTAAGGCCTGAAGTTTCTTGATTTCGTCGGCATTCATTGTCGCCTGTGACTTCATTTTGTCCATGTCGCCCTGCATCTCAGTCTTCAACGTTGCCATCTGCTCATCGACATAACCTTTGCTGGCACATCCCGAAATCATCAACACGGCCACCGAGATTAACAGAATCAGGCATTTCACTTTCATTAGTCCTTCCTTTCCATTAAGGATTAATTATTATTTTGACTCGGATATAAACGCAAAAAAGACAAATTGTCAAGAATAAAATCACTTATCATCACTGTTTGATGGCGCCGGCGGTAATTCCGGACACAATTTGCCTCTGAAACAACAGAAAAATAATCAAAACCGGTATCACAGCCAGCGATGATCCGGCCATAAGATGCTGCCAGTCAATCGCTTGATGTCCCTGATACAGGGCCAGTCCAACCGGCAAAGTTCTCACCGATTCGGAACTGGTCAGGATAAATGGAAATAAAAACGAGTTCCAGTTGGTCAAAAAGACCTGAATCGCCAAAACCGCCAGCGCCGGTTTACAAAGCGGCATCACTACGCGAAAAAGAATTCGCAACTCACTCGCTCCATCCACCCGGGCCGCTTCTTCCATCGCCGAGGGCAACGTATCGATATACTGTTTAACCAGAAATATCCCGATCGGGTTGACCAGAAACGGAAGTATCAGCGCCCAATAGCTGTCATATAAGCCCAGTTTATAAATAATCAGGTAAAGCGGGATAATCATAATATGAGCCGGGATCATTAAAACGAATAAAACCGAATAAAACAAAATATTCTTACCGAGATATCGAAACCGGGAAAATGAATACCCAACCATAAAACAAAACAGAATATTCCCGACTGTCACCGCTATCCCGACAATACATGAATTAATGAAATACTTTAACATATTGCCGGAAGTTAGGATATCGCTGTATATTGATAGAGTAACAAGCGGGCGTATAAATTCCTGAAACGAAATCGAAGCACCGGCCGGCATCAGCGATACTCGAAACATCCAGAGAAGCGGAAATATCATAATTAATAGAATGAATATCAATATCAGATATTTCGCGATTTTCATCTAAGTCCCCGTTGTTTAAGTAGCCCGAACTGGATAATAGAAAACAGCGCGATAATAATAAACAAAATATAAGCCGCTGCCGAGGCATACCCGAATTCGAATCGATTCAAACCGGTCTCATATATAAAATAAACTGCGGTCGAACTTCCATACCGTCCCTTGGTCATCACGAATATTTCGATAAAGACCTGAAATGACTTGATAGTATTGATAACTACAATAAACAACATAACCGGTTTTAGAAGCGGCAAAGTTATAGAAACGAATTTCCGCCACATAGAAGCACCGGCCACCTCGGCCGCTTCATATAATTCTTTTGGGATAGATTTTAATCCGGCGAGAAACAGAAGCATATAATACCCGACCGACATCCAGACATCCATCGCCATCACCGAAAACAAGGCTGTTTTGTTCGATAATAGAAATCCGTTTTCGGGAGGGGAGAGGCCGAGCATATCAGCCAGTAAATATATATAGCCGCCGCGCGAATAAAGATTGGTGAAAATCAGCGCGATAACAACCATCGAGGTAATCGACGGCATAAAGTATCCCGACCGAAATATCGTCCGCCCCGGGAATTTTTTATCGATTAACAATGCCAGTAATAGAGCGATAATTGTTGTCACCGGAATCGTCCCGATAACAAATATAAAGGTATTCTTCAGTGACTGTAAAAACTGTTGGTCGGAAAACAGCGCCCTGAAATTAGCGAAACCGACCCATTTGTATGAATCGCTGAGTAATTTATAATCGGTAAAACCGAGATACAGCGAATACAATAGCGGAAAAAGCCAGAAGATAATAAGGGTGATAAACCAGGGGGAAACAAACAGCCGACCGGTTAATCCTCGGGAACTCATCGCATCTTTAATAATTTTTCGATATCGATTTTCGCCTGGTATAATCTCGTAGCAATCGGGGCATCATTAAAGAGAATATCTTCCAGGGCTGTCTCGATAATATCCTCAACGTACACCCACTCGGGAATTGCCGGTGGTGACTGCGACGCATTCATCTGAATCACAAATGTCTGCAAATTTATATCGTCGGCAAAAAACGGATCTTTGGTCGTCTCTTTATTCGATGGATTCGCCGAGAAATTGGCCTTGCAGAACAAAAGCTGGTTCTGTGCGTCGGTGATGTATTTAATAAAATCAAGCGCCGCCTCTTTGTGTTTCGATTGAGCATTAATCGCCAGATATTCTCCGCCCGCGAAAGATTTTCCGGGGTATTCGGGGCCAGGTATCAGAGTCGTTACTAAATTGAAATCGGGTCTTTCATTATAAATTCGTTTTAACAACCAGTCGCCGGAAATAACCATCCCGACTTTACCGTCAAGAAATGCATCCTCCAGCCGTCTCTGGGTATCGACCATTGAGCAACTGTTGGTTAACTCTTTGTAAAATTTTAAAGTCTTGTATGCTTTATCGCTTGAAAAGACACAGTACTTGCCATCCTTGCTGATAATACGGCCATCATACGACCAGAAAAACGGCAGATATTTTTTATACAGACGATGTTTCTCGGCCGCATTGGAACCGAACCCATAGATGTTTTTCTCCAGCGAGTCGATTGTATAACAAACGTTTTTCAACTGGGTCCAGTTGGTCGGAACATATTTCTCTGGGAAATGCGCCTTATTCATCAGGTCGCGATTTATATACAGCACCCTCGTTCCCAGTATCCACGGGAAAGCGTATATTTTATCTTTATATATTCCGGGCGCCCAGTTATAAAAATTAGCGGTATCATTTATGACACTATCGGTGATATCTGCCAGGTGACCGGTCGATGAAAACTCAGGTATCCAGTCGGAGCCAAGTTCGATAATATCGGGCGCCGTTCCCGAAGAAAAAGCGACCACGATTTTTTCATGACCATTGGCCCAGGTCAGATCGGTGCGTTTGATTTTTACATTGGGGTGTAACTTCTCGTATTCGAGAATTATATTATCGATTGTCGGACTAATCGACGGATCGGTCCAGAACTGCCACCATTCAAGTGTGATGGGGCCTTGTTCGGTTTTACTTTCTTGGGAGCAGGAAGCCAAAAGTCCCACAGCCAAAATTATCAATAGGGCCGGTAGTAGATATTTTTTATTCATGGTTCGAGAATAAATCTCTTCGCAATTTAAGTCAAGTTAAACTTTTTGTTGATTTCGCCGGTTTTGCCTGTTTTTATCTTTATATGTGGTTAAACGTTAGCACATTGCCGACCTTAATATTTTCTTTAATTTCATTTCTTATTGTCTTATACACCATCTGGTCGGTTAAGTCGGGAAAGAAATTCAAAATCCGCGAGATTCCCGGTCTGAAAGCTGTCGAAGAAGCGGTCGGACGTGCCACCGAGATGGGTGCTGCTATTTTGTACACCCCCGGATGGGGGGGAGATATCCAGCGACCGACCACTATTGCATCGATGAACATCCTTTCCAAAGTTGCTGAAAAAACTGCCGAGTATGACTGCCGTCTATTGTATCCTACCCATGACCCGGTTATTATGGCGGTGGCGCAGGAAGTTGCCCGCGAGGGTTATGCTCGCGCCGGTTACCCGGATCGATTCAAAGAAGAAGATATATTTTATATATCGTCATCACAATTTGGTTATGCCGCCGCTGTTGATGGTATCATCAGTCGTTCTAAACCGGCTTCGGTGTTTTTACTCGGGACCTTCGAAGCCGAGTCGTTGATTCTTGCCGAAACCGGCAATTCAATTGGTGCCATCCAGATCGCCGGAACCGACTCGACTATCCAGTTATCGTTTTTTATCGTTGCCTGCGATTATACATTAATCGGCGAGGAACTTTTTGCCGCCTCCGGTTATCTTTCCGGCAACGAATCAATCCTTTCGAGTGTCAAGGCGCAGGATATTCTGAAAATACTGATTGCCTTATTTGTAATTGTCGCGATGATCTGGGCGACTATCGATCCCTCATCAACCTGGTGGAAATTCTGATGCAGACCCGGATCCCGCTTTTAGTGTGTCTGATATCGGGCCTTATTATGTTTGCCCAGTATTTTTCCTCGCATCCGGTCGCCAAATCTATCTATGAAAATGTTCTTGAATGGTGGCAGATAATTTTTGCGTTTACGCTTTTAGTCGGTGTTGCCGCCTTTATTAAAACCAACTTGAAAAGTATCTCACAGAAAAAAGATGCACCTTATCGTACGATATCACTTCTTGGTTTAGTATTAATGCCTATACTGGCATTGATCGGCGGTACCAAAATCGACACGCCTTTTTTATGGGTGTTCGAGAATATGCAGGCGCCCATGCAAGCGACTGTTTTTTCACTGCTTGCCTTTTTTGTCGCCTCGGCTTCATATCGTGGTTTCCGCGCCCGCTCCATACCGGCATCGATACTTCTTGTGACTGCATTAATAGTACTAATCGGTCGTGTCCCGATTGCCGAGTTTATATCCGATTCTATTCCCAAAGTCGGATTCTGGATACAGAACTATCCGTCGATGTCGGCCCGTCGGGCGATTCTGATTGGTATCGGTCTCGGCTCGATGACTACCGCTTTGCGCGTGATACTCGGTATCGAACGAACTTATCTGAGGGGCAACTAAGAACATGAAAACCAGATGGATAATATTCGCCGGGATGTTTGTGATAGTCGTGATATCATACCTGATGTCGGTCCCGTTTGAAACTCAGCCCTCACCAGAAATACAAAAATCATTCGACTTTTTCGAGAGTCTTCCGGAATCATCGGTTGTGATATTTTCATTCGACCATGAAGCCTCTTCACTTCCCGAAATTCAACCAATTGCACTGGTGATGCTTCGCCATGCTTTTAAAAACAAGACCAAAGTTATCGGCCTGTCATTATTCGCCGAGGGAACCGCTATCGGCTATCGGATGCTTAACAAAGCAGCCAATGAATACGGTTTGAAGTACGGCCGCGACTATGCTTTCCTCGGATTTAAACCTCAGCATATTTCAGCTATACTCGGTATCGGTGAATCGATCCGTCGTGTTTTTCCCGAAGATTACCTCGGTAATTCGACCGACACCCTGCCTATCATGCATGGAATCGACAATTATGACCATATCGATATGGTGGTGACCATCGCCGATGGTGATCGTCCGGCGCAATGGATCGAATATGGCGGCGCGAATTACAATCAGCAAATTATGGCCGGGCTGACCGCCGCCATGATAACCTCGTACGATCCATACCTTGCTTCCGGGCAATTGTATTCAGTCGTTGGCGGACTGAAGGGTGCCGCCGAATACGAAAACCTGTACGGTAAACGGGGCAGTGGTAATCGGGGGATGCTGGCGCAGACGTCGGCGCACTTTTATGTGATTGTGCTGATTATAATCGGCAATATTATTTATTTCAGAAATCGTAAACGACAGGGGAGAGGGTAGCTTGGAAATCGGAACGCTGATAGCCGGAATTTTAACACTGGCGATTTACACATTTTTATATAAGGACAACCCGATTTATCGAGTCGCGGAGTCATGGCTGATAGGATTATCGATCGGATACACATTGGTAATTTTCTGGCAGACAACACTGGTCGATAATTTATTTAATCCGCTGTTCGACGACGGCAAACTTATAATGATATTACCATTGATCCTCGGTCTTTTGATGTTCAGTCGATTTTCGGGTAAAATATCATGGATGTCGCGTATCCCGATTGCCTTTATGATTGGGGCCGGAGCCGGGGTTGCTATTCCGGCGATGCTCTACGCCCGGACATTAAAACAGGTTTCCGCCTCGGTGATGCCGTTGATGGGTAACAATGGTGTCTTCAATTTCGAGGCGTTAGTTGTTGTTGTGGGACTGCTGTCAACATTGGCTTATTTTTATTTCAGCCGTGAACACAAAGGTGTCATGGGTAAAACCGCCAAACTGGGGACATATTTCCTGATGATATTTTTCGGTACGACGTTTGGTTATACGGTGATGTCCCGTATGTCAACATTTATCGGCCGTGTCGATTTCCTCCTGACCGATTTTCTTCACCTGGTAAAATGATTTGCTCGAAATGTAAAATAAAAATGAAAGAGCAAAAACGCTCCTTTCACAAACGACGAAAATGGATATGTCCCAAATGCGGCCGAGTCAAATTCCAGCAGCCAAAAGAGAAAGACAAATGAGAAATTGTGTGGGTGGCAGACCTCCCGAGGCTGTCCCAAAAGTTGTGTCTGATCCTGATTTCGCTTCTTAGCGAAAATGTGATCTGACACACGTGATTTGAATGTGAAGCACCGCAATTATGTAAACAGCGCCAGTTCACACCCCCGATAAATCGGGGGCAGGAACCGGCGCAACTGAACACTTGTTGGACAACCTCTGGACATCTGCCGGGCACGAAAATCAAATGAGGGATGGTGGGATCGTTCGAAATGGCAACAATGCATATTTATAAACGTATAATTTCCCATTATACGAAAAGATAACATGGAAATAAAAATAGGTACATCAGGATACAGTTTCGAGGACTGGAAAGGCCCGTTTTACCCAACCGACATTAAAAAAGGTAAGTACCTTGACTACTACATTAAACATTTTCCAACTGTCGAAATCAATTCAACTTACTATCGTATCCCGCATCCGGCCGTGATGACCAACATCGAAAAGAAAACGCCCGACAATTTTGAATTCATTGTCAAGACTCCAAATCTCCTAACACATAAACGCAAATTCACCACCGAAGAAATAAACCAATATTTCGACTGCCTTAAACCGATGTTCGAATCGGGCAAACTAAAAGGTCTGCTGGCGCAGTTTCCATATTCGTTCAAATTTTCTTTGGCTAATCTGGATTATGTGGAAAAATGTAATGAAATTTTGCACCCGCACGAACTTTTTATTGAATTTCGTCACGATAGCTGGGTAAATAGAACGATGTATGACACGTTTAAGAAGAACAATATCGGTTATGTCGCAGTTGATGAACCACAGTTGAACGGCCTGTTAAAACCTGACATGTTCGCCACTACCGATACCGGATACATCCGACTGCACGGTCGTAATGCCGAAAAATGGTGGAACGGAGGCGCTTTGCGATACGATTACGATTACAGCGACGATGAACTCGAGGAGTGGAAGAAAAAAATCGAGAAGATGCGTCAAAAAGCCGGCAAGATGTATATCTTTTTTAATAACTGTCATCTCGGTCAGGCGGTGAAAAACGCGCGGGAGATGATGCAGAAATTCAATCTCTGAAAGTTTTTGTTGACCGCATAGGTTAAAATTTTAGATTCAATATTTTATTGAGGTTGTATGGACGAGTACTTGAAATTACAGAATATCCGTAAGGCGTACGCTGACAAGGTCGCTGTCGATAACCTTAGCCTGTCGGTGCCCAAAGGCTCTATCTACGGTATTATCGGGCCGAACGGTGCCGGCAAGACGACGACCATCCGTATGATTATGGATATTATCGCGCCCGATTCGGGCGAGATTCTTGTTGATGGGGGCAAAGTAATCGGCGAGTTCAAAAATAATATCGGTTACCTTCCCGAAGAACGCGGCCTTTACAAAAAAATGACGCTTGAGGAAGTCATCGTCTTTTTTGCCGAGTTAAAAGGATTCCCGAAATCACAAACTCTCGATTTAATCGACGACTGGCTGGAAAAAATGTCGCTTAGCGATTATAAGAAAAAAAAGGTCGAGGAACTTTCCAAAGGTATGCAGCAAAAACTGCAGTTTGTCACGACCGTCATTCATCAGCCGAAAATGGTTATCCTCGATGAATTATTCTCCGGTCTTGATCCGCTTAATATCGAACTAATCAAGGATATTATCCTCGAGCAGAAACGCAACGGTATTACTATCCTTTTTTCCACACATGTTATGGAGCAGGCCGAAAAACTTTGCGATTATATCTGCCTGATAAATAAAGGTCAGAAAGTTCTCGACGGCAAACTGGCCGATGTCAAAGCCGAATTCGGTAGTAACACCCTTCAGGTTGATATGGAAGGGGATGGTGCCTTCTCGCGCGATATCCCGGGTGTGGAGGATATAACCGAATTTAATAATTGTATAGAACTAAAAATCAGCCCCGAGGCCGACACCCAGGAGATTCTGCGTCGTCTCACCGAAAAGGTGAAAGTGCGGCGTTTCGAAATTATGGAACCGTCACTCTACGATATCTTTATCAAGGTTGCCCGGATCGACCCGCAGACGCTTACTACCGAGGAGGCCGATCATGTCTAAATTATGGGTAATTATCAAGCGCGAATACGCCCAGGTGGTCAAAAAGAAATCATTCTTGATTGGAATATTGTTGACCCCGGCTTTTATGGCGGTGGTTATTATTCTGCCCGCCCTCCTGGCGACGAAAAAATCGGATACTGTGGAAAATATCGCCATAATCGACATGGATGGTCAGGGGATAGGGGAGAGATTCGCCGAAGATATCAATACTTATAAACTCGATGATTCCTCTGATGCCTATAAAGTAACTGAAATATTAAGACCTGATCCAAATGATTCCGTCGAAGTTAATCGAACGCGTCAACGACTTGATTCATTGATTCTGGCCAAGGAATTAAAAAGTTATCTTATTATTGAAAACGGAATTGAAAATAACGATTCCTGTTTTATGGTGGCCAAGTCATTTGGTTTGACTACCGGGCGACGATTCGACAAAGTTATATCCCGAATCCTTTCCGAGATGCGTCTCGAAAAGTCCGAGATAAACCTCGGTACCGATTCGGTCATGACCCTGACACGTCGCGTTGTTTTTGAACAATTGGCACCGGGCGGAAAGGAACGCGATTTTCTCACGACGTACTTCGCCGGTTTGATATTTATAATGATAATATTTGCGACCGTCGTTACCTACGGTCAGGTCCTCATGCGCTCGGTTATCGAGGAGAAAAATTCGCGTATTGTCGAGGTAATGGTTTCATCGGTATCACCATTCCAGTTGATGGGCGGCAAAATAATCGGGTTAGGATTGGCCAGTCTGACACAAGTCGGTATCTGGGTCGCGCTCGGTTCGCTTGTCTATTTATTTAAAGGTGATATGGTTATCGCTCCGGCTATCGCGGATACAGTCTTCAACCCGGTCTTTATCGTGTTTTTTATATGTTATATGCTGCTTGGTTACCTGATGTATTCAACAATCTTCGCTCTTATCGGTGCCATTGTTAACAATGAGAAGGAAGCGCAGAATTTTATATTTCCCGTCACGATGCTAAATATTCTTCCGATTCTGATGGGTTCATATATTATTCAGGAACCGGAATCGACTCTGGTGACTGTCCTGTCATTAATTCCTTTCCTGACTCCCACGATGATGATTTTACGATTGAACATTATGGGTTCGGATACGTTCAGCTTCGTTAATCCGATTTTCTTCGAGGCGACAATAGGTGTGATTCTGACATTCCTGGCGACACTGGCCATTATCTGGATTACCGGACGTATTTTCCGGATCGGGATTTTGATGTATGGCAAACGACCAACCTTGCCTGAAATTTTTAGGTGGATCAGATATAAATGAGGGGAAATAAAAGTAATTCCAGGGTACGACTGGCCGTGTTATCACTTGTCGGTCTGCTTGTACTATGTATTTTGTTTTTAAATTTCGAGCTTTCCGAATCGGTATCGAATACGGTCGGCCTGTCTCAAAAAACCGACAGTATCGATTTTGCTTTACCCGACAGTAATATCAGCCGGGCTATATATCTGAATCTGAAATCAGCCATCGCGGTTGATAATAAATCGGGCGAAGTTATTTACTGCTACAACGCCGGATCTGTCAGGCCGATTGCTTCGCTTTCCAAACTTCTCTCGGTGATGATTATCTATGATAAGTACAATCCGGAACAAGTTATAACCATTAATAAAAAGGATGCCTATCGCTCGTCACGCTCGCTTTTCCGGGTGGGGGATAAGGTAACCGCCAAAGACCTGCTTCATGCCTCCCTGCTTCGCTCCGACAATCGCGCCACTCGTGCGCTGGCGCGGACCGTGTCCGGAAGTATCGAAAATTTTGTCAATGAGATGAATGACCGCGCCGAAAAACTGGGTTTGGAAGATACCAAAATGTACGATCCGACCGGTCTCGATGAACACAACTGCTCGAGTGCCGCTGACTGCGTAAGATTAATTAATGCTATGATATTAAACTATCCCGAGTTGGCGCGTATCAGCCGTTTGAAAAAATATAATCTCAAACCGGTTAACCGAAAAACATCAAAACGACTGATTAATACCAATAAAATGGTATTCTCAAAATACGATGTTATCGCGGGCAAAACCGGCTACATTATCGAATCCGATTACTGCCTTGCTACCGTTCTCGAGAATGATAAAGGCGAACAGATAACGGTTGTTGTCCTCGGTTCACCCGGCTCCAACACTCGTTTCCGTGAAGCCCGCCGTCTGGCCAACTATGCCTTTCGGCAAATCGGGTAAGTTATTACTAAATAATATAGATCCTTTAAATATTGCCTTGGGTGTTGTCGGCTGGTCTGTTTTGGGTGCGGGGATAGGCTCTGCTTTCGCCGAATATGTTGAATTAAGAACCGATGAGCTATTCGCTATTAAACCTTATTCGAATAACTATGAAGCGATTAGAAATACAACCACAATGGCTTTACCGATCAAAATAAAACTATAACTAGAATAAAGCAGCAGGGGGGCGATTTAATATGGAAATTAAATATAAAAACGTCCCAAAAGATATATTATGTTAACTAATATTTTATGTTTTATACCAGCCTTTCTGCGCAATTTGATAATTCTTATTTTACAACAATATTTACCAGCCGATTCGGAATATAGATTTTCTTGATTATATCCTTACCCTCTGTGTATGGAACTATCTTAGAATCTTCCAGTGCCGCTTTAAAGACCTCATATTGCGCTGAATCACGCGCTATTGATATCTCAGAGCGCCTTTTACCATTGATCTGCACTGCAATCTGTACCGAATTAAAAGTCGTTGCTTTATTATCATAAACTGGCCATGATGAATTAAATACCGAAAACTGCTGACCGCATATTTTCCACATTTCTTCGGCAATATGCGGCGCCAACGGCGCGATTAGCTGGATAACCTTTAATATAATGTAATCATTTAATGTGTCGTTTTTGACTTTATTGCTGTCAAAATCACGACTAAATTCCATCAAAGCGGCTATGGCAGTATTAATCTGAAGTCGTTCGATATCTTCACCGACCCGCTTGATAGTCTGATTCAGTTTAATATAAATGTCGTGTTCATAATCGGACAGGCTGCCGTCCTTAAAGTAAGACTTTAAGGCAACATCCGAATTGCGATAATAACCGGCAAGCGGATACAATCTGTTCTTTACGAATTTCTCGATTCCGACTAAAACATCATTCGACCACAGCACTTCACGTTCGGCCGGCGCGGTGAAAAACATCCCCAAACGGGTAATATCGACACCCCGTTTATCCATCAAACCAATTGGCGAAACCACATTACCTTTCGATTTCGACATCACCTCGCCATTGGCATCCATCACCAGACCATGATTAAATAGAACCGTGTTAGGCTCTTCATCTTTAACAATCCCGATATCTTTCAGGAATTTGTGGAAGAACCGGAAATAAATCAGGTGCCCGGTCGCATGTGTAATACCACCGATATATTTATCGATCGGCAGCCACTTATCGATCTTCTCACTGTCTGCCAGAATATTATCATTATTAGGATCGATATAGCGAAGGTAATACCATGACGAGCATACAAATGTATCCATTGTATCCGGATCCCGCTCCGCATCTCCCCCGCAGTTTGGACATTTCGTATTTATATACTCCGATACATCAGCCAAAGGCGAACGCCCCTTTGGAATGTAATCCTCGACTTTTGGAAGTAACACCGGCAAATCTTTTTCGGGTACTGCCTGCGGTCCGCATTTCGGGCAGTGAATAATCGGGATTGGTGCTCCCCAGTAACGTTGACGAGAAATCGACCAGTCACGCAGTTTGTAATTAATTCTCCGCCGCCCGATACCTTTCTGCTCGGCGAATTCGTTGACTTTATCAATGGCATCAGCGCCTTCATAGCCATCAAAATGATCGGAGTTAACCATCACACCGTATTCGACATAAGCATCATCCATAGTTGCGACATCCAGCGCGGTCTGTTTGTCGGGATGTATCACAACTTTAATAGGTATATCATACTTTTTGGCGAACAGAAAATCGCGACTGTCATGCGCCGGGACCGCCATCACCGCGCCGGTTCCATAACCGGCCAGGACATAATCGGCTACCCAGAGCTGAATTTTGTCTCCGTTAAACGGATTAATTGCATATTTCCCGGTAAAAACACCATCTTTTTCGCCAACCGCTGAGGTTCTGTCTATCTCCGAACGAAGCAGCACCTCTTTACGGTATGCTTCGACTTTGTCTTTATATTCACCTTCCAGATTCAAACTATCGATTAACGGCGATTCGGGCGCGATGGCCATAAAAGTAACACCATAAATTGTGTCGGGACGCGTTGTAAATATCGGAAGCTTCTCCCCTGTCTCCGCTATTACAAAATCAACCTCCAAACCCTGCGAGCGACCGATCCATTCTTTCTGCATCGTCTTGACATTATCCGGCCACCCCGGCAATGAATCGAGTCCGTCAATCAAACGATCTGCGTATTCGGTAATCTTGAAATACCATTGCTTTAGCTCTTTTTTCTCAACCAAAGTTTCACATCGCTCACACCGACCATTTACCACCTGCTCATTGGCCAGCACCGTTTTATCTTCCGGACACCAGTTAACCCATCCGGTTTTCTGGTAGGCCAGGCCTTTTTTAAACAACTGGACAAACATCCACTGGGTCCATTTGTAATATTCCGGATCGCAGGTCGCCACCTCGCGTGACCAGTCAAATGATACCCCGGTTTTTTTAAGCGTGTCGCGGGAAACCTCGATATTTTTATAGGTCCAGTCGGCCGGATGAAGTTTGCGGGTGATAGCGGCCCGTTCCGCCGGAAGCCCGAAGGCATCCCATCCGAACGGATGCAGCACAACTTTACCAAGCATTTTTTGATAACGAGCGGTGGCATCACCAAGGATATAATTGCGGAAATGTCCCATGTGGATGTCGCCTGACGGATAGGCGTACATCACCAGCATATAAAATTTATCTTTTCCGGGGAATTCGGGCGCTTTATAAATCTGCTTTTCATCCCAGATTTTCTGCCACTTTTCCTCGATGGCCTTAAAGTTATACTTAGGTTGTTTCTTTGTGTCCATATCAAATCGCTTCGTTAAAAATCCGGTAAATTAAAAACCGAATTTATACAAAACTTGTATGTTTATCAAGGATTTTCGGTTAAGAAGGTAAATATATTAATGATATTCCGGTCGCTGCGTCGATTTCAACTTATTCAACAATATTGTCCCGTACGCGTACGAGTTCATTACCGCGCCCTTGATTCTTTCGAGATGATTACCCAATCCATGTCTCAGTTTCTTCCCGACCGAATAAGGTGTATCAAAAGTATAAACGGCAAACCTCGGATATGTAAAACCGTAGTGACTCTTTTTATAATACGACAGCGAAAATCCCCGCTCGTATCCCAGTTCGGCGGCCATCGCCTCGACATTACCGTTATATCTTCCAAAGGGATAACTTAAATACCTGACCTCTTTTCCGGTTAAATCTTCAAGTCCTTTTTTAGGTCTTTCCAACTCCAGTTTTAGCATCCGCTCGGATAGACCGGATAAATCGATATGCGTCAAACCATGCGAACCGATATCGATTCCTGATGTTGATATTTCTTTAATCTGGTCTTCAGACAGATGTTTAACTTGCCGAAACCGTCCGCCATAATCCCAGGTTGCTTTTTTCCCGATAAACTTAAACGGTATAAAAACAATCGCCGGAATCTTAAGTTCGGTCAGAATCGGGAAGGCATAATCATAAAATGAATCGTAACCATCATCAAATGTAATTGTCAACGACGAATTATTTTCGGACGATTTTATATAATCGGCCATCGAGACGAATTCATATCCCGCCTGCGATAATCCAGCCAAAAGCCGTTTTAACCTTTTGGGGGAGTAATTATTTATTCCCGGCGATAAGCCGTTATCGGTATTATGAAAGGCAAGAACAGCCACTTAATACTATTTTAACTATCTCGAAAGTTCGACCACCCAGCCGGAGTTTTTCAAATCCTTTCGCCCCACCGAACCAAGCGCCGTAATAGTTATATCATCAAAATTAAATGTCTGTCGCGCCAGTTCCTGTATATCGGCCGGACTGATATTCATAATCTTCTTAATCGCATCTTTCGAGTTGGTATATCGACCCAATAATAGTTCCTGTCGCCCGAGACGATTTAATCGTCCGGTGGTCGATTCCATCCCAAGAAGCATATTACCTTTGAATTGATCTTTTATCTGATCCAGTTTGGCGGTCGACAGTTTTTTATTTTTTATTTTCTTAAACTCATTTAAAATAATTTCCACCGCCGACTGAAAATGTTTCCGATCGGTTGCCAGGTAAGATCCAAAGACGCCGCCGTCGCGATAAAAATCAGGAAAAGTAAATACGGTATAGGCCAGCCCGCGTTCCTCACGTATTTTCTGGAACAACACTGACGACATCCCTCCGCCCAGGTAGGTATTCATCACCAGCAGTTTCAGACGATCGGGATGGTCATAACTGATTCCGGGAAAACCGAGACAAACATGGATCTGGTTCGAGTTATTCTGGAAAAACCTCATTGATGTCCCGGTCGACTGAATCAGCGGACTTCGATCGCCGTTGACCCCGGCCGGGAAATCGAGTTTGTTTTTAATTAGTGTAACCAGTTTACGATGCGAAACATTACCGGCCGCAGCCACTACCGTGTGACCGGCCCGGTAATTTCTTTTCATATATGCTTTCAGTCGCCGACGGTCGTATGACTGTACCGATTCCTGCGTTCCCATAATCGGCCAGCCAATCGGTTGATTTCGCCAGAAATCGTTGGCGAAAAGCTCGTGAATATGATCCGAGGGAGATTCATTTATTTCATTAATTTCCTCGATTACGACCAGCTTTTCACGTTCGATATTGGCTGATGTCATCGTCGAATTCATCAGAATATCCACCAAAACATCAACCGCTACTTCGAGATGTTCATCAAGGACCAGCGCATGAAAGCATGTCTGTTCGCGCGAGGTGAACGCGTTAAGCGCCCCGCCCAACGATTCGAGCGAGGCAGCTATTTTTAATGCCGAACGAGTTTTGGTCCCTTTAAAAAGCATATGCTCGATAAAATGGGACATCCCCTTCTCATCCGCTTTTTCATCGCGCGAACCGACATCGATCCATATCCCGATGGCAATCGATCGCGCCGCCGGGATCTTTTCGGTTACAATCCGCAGACCATTGTCGAGAACTGTTTTATCGTACTTTATTTCCGGTGTCGGTGACATTTCTGATTCCGTTCAAATTATGATTTCTTCGCTCCGTATGAATCGCTCTTTTTAAGAAGCACCTTCCGAGACAACCTGATTTTTCCTTCCGGATCGATAGCGATTACCTGGACATCAACCTTGTCATTCAGTTTCAGATAATCTTCCACCCGCTGAACATGGCTATGGTCGATCTCGGAGATATGCAGAAGCCCGTCGGTCCCCGGTAAAATCTCAACGAACGCGCCGAAATTGGTAATACGGCGAACCGTTCCATTGTAGATTTTATTAATTTCCGGTTCTTCAACAATCGCCTCAACCATCTGTTTCGCCTTCTCCCCCGCTTCACCATCAACCGATGCAATCAATACCGTACCATCATCGCTGATATCAATCTTGGCTCCGGTCGCTTCAACAATCGAACGAATCGTTTTACCGCCCGGTCCGATTACCTCGCCGATTTTCTCGACTTTAATCTTGATAGTCATAATACGAGGGGCATAAGCCGAAAGCTCCGCACGACTCTTCGAAATCGTGTCGTTCATAATTCCCAGGATATGCATACGAGCCGCTTTGGCCTTTTCCAGGGCCTTGGACATGATGTCAAGCGACAATCCGTCAATCTTTATATCCATTTGGAAAGCGGTGACACCTTCGCTGGTCCCGGTAACTTTAAAGTCCATATCACCGAAATGGTCCTCATCACCCAGGATATCGGTTAAAATAATAACCTTTTCATCCTCTTTGATAAGACCCATCGCTACTCCGGCGACCGGTGCTTTGGTCGGCACGCCGCCGTCCATCATCGCCAGCGAACCACCGCAGACGGATGCCATCGATGATGATCCGTTCGATTCCATTATATCGGAGACGATTCTGATCGTGTACGGGAACCGATCTTCAATCGGAATAATTGGCTGCAGAGCACGCTCCGCCAATGCACCATGCCCGACCTCACGACGGCTGACACCCCGAATCGGCCGCACTTCGCCGGTCGAGAATGACGGGAAATTATAATGGAGCATATAACTCTTGGTTGATTCTCCTTCGAGGTCATCAACCCGCTGTTCGTCGATTTTGGTTCCCAGTGTTAGCACCACCAGCGCCTGGGTCTGGCCGCGCGTAAACAGCGCCGAACCATGAGTTCGCGGAAGAACACCCACCTCGCATGTTACCGGTCGCACTTCATCAGGATCACGCCCATCGATACGACGATTCTCTTCGACAATCATCCGCCGCATAATATCGGCATCGAGATCGTGAAGAACGGAGCCGATTGGACCTTCCGATTCCGGGAATTCCTCGGCCAGTGCCTCTTCAACCTCCAGATGCAAATCACGTTTTTTCTTACGACGTTCATCTTTGTCGGCTATGTTATTATATTCTTCCAGACGAGATTTGGCCATTTCGGTAACTTTGGCGACCAGCGCTTCATCAACCACAACCGGCTTGTATTCGAATTTTGGCTTACCGGCTTTTTCTTTTAACTCATCGATTTTGGCGACAATCTTTTTTATGTTTTCATGTCCGAAATCAAGCGCCGCAATCATATCGGCCTCGGATATTTCTTTGCCACCTCCCTCGACCATCGTAATCGAATCACTCGAACCGGCCATAGTTAAATTAATATCCGATTCCTCCAGCTCCTCGAACGTCGGGAAAATTACGAACTGTCCATTAACGCGTCCCACACGAACACCGGCAATCGTTTTGGTAAACGGTATGTCGGAGATAACCAGCGCTGCCGCCGTTCCCGTCAATCCCAGAATATCGGCATCATTTTCCATGTCAGCCGATAACACGACATTATGGCACTGTACCTCATTTTTAAATCCATCCGGGAAAAGCGGTCTGATCGGACGATCGGTAATTCGCATCGAGAGAATTTCCTTTTCGCTCGGTCGTCCTTCACGCTTGAAAAATCCACCGGGGATTTTTCCGGCCGCGTATGTTTTCTCGCGGTAATCTACCGTCAGCGGGAAAAAGTCCCGCCCCTCCAGCGGTTTATCGGTGGCGCATACCGCCGATAAAACAATTGTATCGCCCAGCCGGGTCAAAACTGCCCCGTTCGCCTGAAGCGCCAATTTTCCGGTTTCTATACTAAGCGTCTTACCGCTTAATTCCATTTCAACCTTATGTACCATTATTTTTTTTCTCCCGGTCTATCGTCTGATATTCAACTGAGCGATTAACTGGCGATAGCTTTCAATATCATTGTCCATTAAATAATTAAGCAGTCTTCTGCGTTGACCGACCTTCTTCAACAGTCCGCGACGACTGTGATAATCCTTCGAGTGTGATTTCAGGTGCTCCGTCAACGAATTGATATCCTCGCTCAGGATAGCGATCTGCACCTCCGGCGAGCCGGTATCCTTATCATGGATACGATGCTCGGCGATAATTTCTGCTTTTTTTTCTTTTGCCACTGACACGGCGTTTTCTCCTCTATTCTTTTAACATTAATACTCGTTTTTTATCTTCCCGGAGCTGTTTTGCCAACTCATCTTTATTATCGAATTTACGTCCTTCTCTTATAAACACCTCCGGATAACAGAAAAGTTCCTCATCATAAATGTCTTCTTCAAAATCAAATATATTTACTTCTACAGATTTACTGACATCGGGATTAAAATGATTTTTCCCGATAAACATCATTCCGCTGTACACTCTGTTTTTATACTCCGCCGAACATGAATAAACCCCATTCTCGGGAAGCATCTTTCGCGGATTTAACTCAATATTGGCGGTCTTAAAACCAATTTTTGCGCCCAGCCCTATACCCTTGATTACCTTCCCCGATATCGGATAACCATGCCCTAATAGTTCCAACGCTTGATTTATATTCGTTTCTGTAAGGACCCGTCGCACCCTCGTTGAAGATATCGGCCGCCCGTCAACAATCACCGGATCGACAATCTGTAAATCAAACGAATACTTGCGACTCAGTCCCATCAAATCGTTTATAGTGCCGGAGCGATCTTTTCCAAAGGCATGATCATAGCCAACCACCAGCTTGTTGATTTTTATCTTATCGACCAGATATTTTTTAGTAAACTCCTCGGCTGTCAAACTCATAAGTTGTTTATTGAATTCCAGCACCAACAGAGTTCCGTCCAGATAGTCCGATAATATCCTCGCTTTTTCGGTTATATTCGTAAGAAGCGGCGGCGGCGAATCGGGGGTCACCAGTACCCTCGGATGTGGCTCGAATGTAATTGCCAAAGCCTTCAATCTTCTACGCAAGGCCGATAATGTCAACTGCCGTAAAATCGACTGATGTCCGCGATGAATACCGTCGAACGTCCCGATCGTGGCAACCACCCCGGCTTCCTCGGCCGGATAATTATCGATTCCTTTGATAATCTCCAAACTCAATTTAATACCCTGACGTATTTGAAAAACTCATGTTTATTTTCTTCTTCATGTAAATCCGACGAATCCCTCTCGGCCGTGCCTATCGCACGGATAACGCCGGTATGGTCACACAGTGAGACAAAATCATCGGTCTCGAAATCACTGCTTATATTCACAACATCTTTCACTTGCGGCGATTGACCGTTTATAATATTGCGGCTGAAATTTTCAGCAACCGTAATCGACGGAAACGGCAGTACTTTCTCGATAGGAATAATATAACGTTTTAAAATCCCGGCCTGCCGATAATATTTTATCTCATTCAATGTATAGGCGTTATCTATCGAATACATACCGGCACGAATCCGTCGCAACCCCGAAAGATACGCACCGCATCCAATCCGCTCGCCGATATCGTTGGCCAGTGTTCTTATATATGTCCCCTTCGAGCAGGTTACACCGAACCGTATAAACGGAATATCCAGCTCTTTTAGCTCGATATTATGAATCTCAATCTCCCGCTCCGGCGGTTCGATTTTCTTACCCTTCCGGGCTATTTGATGTAACCGTCTACCACTTATCTTCACCGCTGAAAACAAAGGCACTCTCTGAATAATCCTGCCCTGAAATTCCTTCAGGATAGCCTTAACCTGCTTCTCGGTCAGTTCCGGAATCGGATTCGATTCATCATCTCCGGTTAAACCTTCCGAATCATAAGTCTTCGAGCGAATACCCAGTTTTATTTCCGCCTCATATGTTTTATCCGAAACCGACAAATATTGCGAGATTTTAGTCGCCCGACCAAGACAGATTATCAATAATCCGGTCGCACGCGGGTCAAGCGTTCCCGTATGCCCGATCTTACTCTGATCGATAACCTGGCGAAGTTTTTCAATCACCTTATGACTGGTCAGGCCGTACGGCTTATCACATAATAATATTCCGTCGTACGTAATCATCGGGCCAGTCTCCCCAGATCTTCCAGAAGTTTTTTCTCCGCCGAAACCAACGATATATCCATCGAACAACCGGCGGCGTTTACATGTCCACCCCCACCATACTTATGCGCCAACGCCGAGACATCGATAGCGCCGCGCGAACGAAGCGATATCTTCGTGAAATCGTCTTCCACCTCACGAAGCAGCGCACCTACAACCACTCCCTTGATATACAAAGTATATTCCGCCATCCCTTCGGTATCGACCGGTCCCGAACCGTTGCCGGTCAATAGTTTTTTGTCAAGCGAAATCAGACAGACTTTGCCGTCCTCATAAAGCTTTATCTGCGAATAAGCCTTACCCCTAAGTTTTAAATTCAATTCGGTATAAGTAAAATAAATATTGTCACATATTTGTCTCGGATTGGCGCCGAACTCGATTAGCCGACCGGAAATCTCCATTGTCCTTTTGGTTGTCGATTCGAATCGAAAACGACCGGTATCGGTCAATATCGCCGTATAAAGTAAAGTGGCTGTATCGGTATCGAATTTATAATCGATTTCAAAAAATATTTCGGCCAGCATCTCCCCCACCGCTGCCGCTTTGGTATCGATTAGAACGATATCCCCGAATCCTGAATTATCGGGATGATGATCGATATTTATCTGTTTTATCCCGCTTTTCATCAACCCGGCCACATCGCCGGTTCTTTTCACATCCGGACACTCTAAAACAATTATCAAATCGAAACTTTTCCCCGCGCAGTCTTTGACAGACTTAATCGAATCGACATCCGGGAGGAATTTGTACTTCTCAGGTATAGTACCATGATTAACGACCGAAACATCTTTCGCGCAACTCTTAACATATCTGGCCAGTGCCAGCTGCGAGCCTATAGAGTCACCGTCGGGACTGATATGCGATGATATCAGCACCGACTCCGCTTCGTCGATAGCTTTGATAATTTCTCTATATATTTTTTTCGCGCTCTTTGTCATTGTCCTGTGCTATCTCGTTTAATAACTGTTCGATTCTCATCCCCCGTTCAATCGAGGGATCGAATTCGAATTTAATCTCCGGCGTATGTTTGATCCGTAAAAGATGACCCAACTCGGACTGTACCCTTTTGGAAATCTTGTTCAAATACGAAAATGCCTTTTCTTTCGACTTTTCTTCACCCAAAACCGAGTAAAATATAGTGGCGTAACGTAAATCGTTTGTTACCTCCACGTCGGTAAATGTAATCATTGCATCCAGACGACTGGCGCATTCCTGCTCCAATAATACCCGGACATCCCTTAACATCTGACTGCGAATTCTATCGGCACGTTTAAACTGACGCATATCTTCACCTATAATATTTCCACCCGATAATCGGTCATAATCATTTCCGGTTCGGAATCAATTACTTTAACTATTGTTGCGATTGTTTGGTCAACATGTTTATGATCATTGCTGACCACCGCCGCGCCCAATTGGGCCATCCGCAAACTGTCGTTAAAATTAACTTCCGCAATCGAAATATTATATTTATTTCTCATTCTTGCCAATAGCGACTTTAACCTCCGTCTCTTTTCCTTTAGTGAGCCAATGCCGGGAAGATTCAAATCTACGACAACCGTTCCTACTCTCAATCCTTACTCGCTTCTCACAATTTTTTGGCCGTTTCTATTAGTTTATAAACTTCAATCGAATCGCCGACCTTAATATCATTGAAATTTTCAAGACCGACACCGCATTCGTAACCGCTTGACACTTCACGAACATCATCTTTAAACCGTCTCAATGAGCTGATATTGCCGGTAAAGATAATCCGTCCGTCACGAACCAGATGCACCTTGTCATTCCGATTTATATTACCTTCCTTGACAAAACAACCGGCGATCACCCCCGATTTGGGGACCTTAAAAATATCTCTCACCTCGGCCATACCGACATACTGCTCCGATATTTCCGGTGAAAGCATACCTTCAAGCGCCTTGCGAATATCATCTTCAGCTTCATAGATAATTGTATATTGACGAATATCTACTTTCTCTTTTACCGCCGCTTCACGCGCCCGGCCGTCGGTACTGATATTAAAACCGATAATAATCGCATTCGAAGCCGAAGCCAGCAGGACATCCGATTCGCTGATAGCACCGACACCCTTATGAATAATCACCGTGCGTGCCTCCTCTGTCGCGATTTTGCTCAGTGTTTCAGCCAACACTTCCGCCGAGCCGTCAACGTCAGCTTTAATTACAAGCCGTAATTCCTTGACCTGTCCATCCTTAATTTGTTCGTATATCTTTTCAAGCGTTGCTCGTCCGAAACCGCGACGAATCTCCTGCTCCCGTTTAACCTGTGATCTTTTAAGCGCGATTTCACGCGCCTCATGATCGTCGGCCAGAACCACAAAACTGTCGCCAGCCTGCGGCACTCCACCCAGACCGGTTATTCGAGCCGGAGTTGAGGGGCCAATTTTCCTTAGCGGTTTATCCCGATCGCTAAGCATCACTCGCACGCGACCGTAACAGTTCCCGGCCACAATCGGATCACCGGTCATGACCGTTCCTTTCTGAATAATAACCGTACAGATCGAACCGCGACCCTTCTCCAGTTTCGCCTCAACCACCACACCTTGACCGCGTATTGAAGGATCGGCTTTCAGGTCGAGCAAATCGGCCTGAAGCTGCACCATCTCGAGTAAATCATCGATTCCCTGTCCCGATTTGGCCGACACTTCAACCATAATCGTTTTACCGCCCCATTCCTCGGGATTGAGATTTTTCTGGGCCAACTGTTGTTTTATCATATCCGGGTTGGCATTCGGCTTATCGATTTTATTAATCGCCACCACAATCGGCACTCCGGCCGCATGGGCGTGGTCGATAGCTTCTATCGTCTGAGGCATAACCGCCTCATCGGCCGCTACCACCAGAATAACAATATCGGTAATCTGCGCACCGCGGGCACGCATCGCCGTAAAAGCTTCGTGACCGGGTGTATCGATAAAGACTATTCTCCCGCTGGGGCCCAATACTTCATAAGCACCGATATGCTGGGTAATCGCACCGGCTTCCCCCGCGACAATATTTGATTTTCTGATATAATCCAGAAGCGAAGTTTTTCCATGATCAACGTGCCCCATTACCGTCACAACCGGAGCACGTTTTTTAAGATTTTTCTCGCTTTCCTCTTCACGAGCCTCGATTCCGATCTCTTCCTTTTCGGTAATATGAAAACCGCATTCAAGCGCTAACGTTTCAATCGTTTCCATATCCAGACGCTGATTTATCGAGGCCATCATGCCGAGACGAAGGCAGGCCGCAATCAATTCGGCCGGTTTCATATCCATCGCCCGCGCCAACTCGGCCACCGTCATAAACTCGTTGACTTCAATTTGGTTTTCCTCGGAAACTGCTTCCGGACCATCGCCCTTAAATCGCTTTTTATATTTCCTGGTTCGTTTACCACCACCGATCGTGGCCATTGTCGCTTTAAAACTTTTAACGACCGCTTTCTGATCGACCTTACGTGTATCTTTGCCCTTTTTCTTTTTATCGAATTTTTTTCTTTTACCACGGCCCTTATCCGGTCTTTGAAGCGCTTTCGACAGCTTAGCCAGACGTTTTTCGGCTTCTAATTCAGCGGCTCTGCCGCCGGTCTTTTTCTTATCTTTAGGCGGCTCTTTCGGTTTTTTCTTCTGCTCGATATTTTTCTTAGCCGCCGCCTTCTCCGCATCGAATTTTACCTTTATAGCACCGAGCATCTGATCGGTCGCAACCGACATATGCGACTTCGGCTGGAAATTCAACTCACGAAGAATCTTCAGGAGGGCATTCGATGATATCTTATATTCTTTTGCTACTTCATATATTCTTTTTTTCGCCATCTTCCCTCCCGGTTTATTCGTCCTTAACTTTTTCAGCAGTTATCGTATCGTCCTCGGACGAATCATCCTCCTCGTTGATCCCGGATGATTGCTCGGCCACTGATGCTTCTTCATCCTGAGATTCCTCTTCCTCAGCTTCCTCGGCCTCTTTAGCCGCCGCCTCTTCGGCTGCCGCTTTTTCGGCCTCAAGACGTTCCTTTTCCTCACGCCTGGCTACTAACTCGGCGACAAACTCTCGGGCTTTTTCGGAAAGTTTCTCTGCGGTTTTTTCGCCGATACCTTCAATCTTGGTCAACTGTTCAACCGATGCTTTCGCCAGTTGCTGTACCGTATTGATATCCGCATCAACCAGACGTTCCTCGATTTTACTTCCGATTCCTTCCATATTCCCGACCTGTACCATCTCTTCCGCCTCGCGTTTTTTCATCTCGTTATAATCGGTCTCAGACATTATGTTGATTTTCCAGCCGGTCAATTTTGAGGCCAGGCGCGCGTTCTGTCCCGCTTTACCGATAGCCAGCGAAAGCTTTTCATCCTCTACCGCCACCGTCATCGCCTGATCATCCTCGAAAACGTCAATCGCGACCACCTTCGCCGGAGCCAGTGAGCGGGTTACAAACATCTCCGAATTACCACTGTATGGAATAATGTCAATTCGTTCGTTATTCAACTCACGCACGATTGACTGTACCCGCACTCCCTTAATTCCGACACAGGCGCCAACCGGATCGATACGTTCATCAGCCGAGTAAACCGCCACTTTCGACCGTTCCCCGGGTTCCCGGGCAATCGCTTTAATCTCGATAACCCGTTCGAATATTTCCGGAACTTCCAGGGCGAACAATGTATGTAAAAATTCATTGCTGACTCGCGATAAAATAATTTGCGGTCCGGCCAGAGATTTCTGAACATCAAGGATATATGCCCGCACCCGGTCACCCTGACGATACCGTTCACGCGGAATCTGTTCTTTTATCGGCAGGATAGCCTCCGCCCGACCGAGATTTACGATTATATTACCCTTATCAATCTGCTGCACCGAACCCGACACTAACTGCCCGACCCGCGTGATATACTCATCGTAAATTCGATCCCTCTCTGCCTCCCGTACTTTCTGTATCAAAACCTGCTTGGCGGTCGTAATCGCATTGCGTCCGAACTCCTCATCGACTTCGAGATACATTTCCATCTCATCGCCCAGTTCAGCCGTCTCGTCATTCTCTTTGGCCTCCTCCAGCGAAATCTCCTGCAATTGGTCGGTCACTTTCTCGACCACTTTTTTCACCGCGATCATCGTAATTTCGCCGGTATTACGGTTCAGCTTAAAACTAAGATTCTCCGCTTCCGGGTATCTTTTTTTAGCCGCCGCCAAAAGCGATTCCTCGACTTTGCCCACCACCGTATCCATGTCGATATTTTTCTCGCGGGCAATCATCGCCAATGCTTCAACTATCTGATATGCCATTTATTTATCTCCATCAAACGATAATTTTTCCTTTTCTGATATCCATCAAATCAAATTTATTCAAATCATTTTCAATCTTAATTTCGATAAACCGCTCATCGGCACCAACCAATTCGCCGCGTACCGACTTTTGTTTTTTATCGTTAAAATATATTTCCACCGTCTCGCCTACTCTACGCTTAAAATCGCGCGCAGTTTCCAGGGGACGATCCAATCCGGGCGAGGACACCTCCAGTCCATACCCGAATTTAAATAAACCGGAATTATCGAATATCGGTCCGACCAATCGGGAGATACGGACACAGTCGTCAATACTAACACCGTTATCACCATCGATAAACAACTGCAGACGACTCTCTTTCCGATACCGGGCCAGCTTGATATCTATCAACTCGAAACCCAGCTCGGCAATCGGTGCGGAAACCAATTCCATTATTTTATCTTTCGTACCCATAACACCAAAATTTTATCGTGGTTCCGCCGCTCGAAAATATTGTCAAACGCGACGATGCCACGACCTTAACTTAGTATTATAATTAATTTTACCCCAGAGGGCAAATTAATTATTTCGTGGCCAATACCACGCGTGGCCACTGCCACTTAATTAATATTTTGCAGAAGACTCTTAACCTCGGAAATTACGCTGCCTAATTCGACCAGGACAGCTTTTTCGGCTCCCCTTTGAGCCAACTCTATCTTTCCCTGTTTCAATGACTTATCGCCGATTACGATTCTCACCGGAATCCCTACCAAATCGGCATCGTTAAACTTAACCCCCGCCCGTTCCGAGCGGTCGTCCAGCAGGCAGTCGATACCCGCCTTGTTTAAGTCATTATATATATTATCGGCACATTCCCTGTGCTCTTCTTTCGCATAATTAAGCGGGATAATTTCCACCTGGAACGGGGCGATATTTTTCGGCCAGATAATCCCCTTGTCGTCATGATACCGCTCCACCGCCGCCTGCGGCGTCCGCGTGATACCGATACCATACGATCCCATAATAAACGGCTTCTCGTTGCCCTCGGCATCAAGATATTTCGCGCCCATCGACTCGGAATATTTCGTCCCCAGCATAAAAGTATTACCGACTTCGATACCCTTGCGGGCAATCAGATGACCGTCGCAATTGGGACAGAGTTCCCCCTCGGTCGCATTGATAATATCAACAACCGCCGTTGCCTTAAAATCGCGGTCGAGATTGACATTGAGAATATGTTTCTCTTTTTTGTTGGCGCCGACTATGAAATTCTTAAGACGCGTCACTTCTTCATCGACATACAGCGGAATATCTTTCAAACCTATCGGCCCGGCATAACCGACCTCGCATCCGGTCACTTCCTCCACCACCGATGCCGGCGCGCTTTCGAGTTCCATCGCTTTGACATGATTATTTAATTTGACAAGATTCAGCTCCCGGTCGCCGCGAATCATCGCCGCTATCGGTTTACCGTCGGCCATATATATAAGCGTCTTCACCAATCGATTGGCATCAACTTTCAAAAACTTCGTAACATCTTCAATCGTCGAGGCTCCGGGCGTATCGACTTCTTTTTTGTCGAGCATCTCTTTATCGACTTCGGGCGGATTAGCTTCACGGAACGTTGCTTTTTCGACATTAGCGGCGTAATCGCACTTATCGCAGAACATAATGACTTCCTCGCCGCCGGTCGTATCGACAATCAGCATATACTCATGCGCGCGTTTGCCGCCCATCGCGCCACTGTCCGATTCGACTTTTTTGACATCCATCCCGGCTCGCCTGAAAATCGCAAAATAAGCGTCAAGCATCTTCTGGTACGACACCTTAAACGATTCCTCGTCGGCGTCGAACGAGTACGCATCTTTCATAATAAACTCGCGACCCCGCATCAGTCCGAATCGCGGACGAATCTCGTCACGGAACTTAACCTGTATCTGATAGAGGTTAATCGGTAACTGCTTATAACTGCGAAGTTCACCGCGAAGTAAATATGTCACGATTTCTTCATGCGTCGGGCCCAAAATCATCTCGTGTTCGTGACGGTCCTTCATGCGCATCTGTTCCTTACCATACGAGTAATACCGTCCCGACTCCTGCCACACTTCGACCGGGGCCAAAACCGGCATCGTAATCTCGATGGCTCCGGCGCGATTCATCTCCTCGCGGACAATCTTCGAAAATTTTTCGATGACTCTCTGCATCAGCGGCATGTAAATATAGACACCGGCGGCCAGTTTACGGATATACCCGCCGCGCAACAGCAATTTATGCGAGACCAGCTCGGCTTCAGCCGGCGTCTCTCGCAGGGTCGGTATATATGTCTCACTCCAACGCATTCCAAACTCCATTCACGCTTACAATCTTCTTACGGTCGGGTATTGGGCGGGTGCCCCAAGCTTAAGGCAATGCCTTTTGCTGTGGGATCGTCGGATTGGGTCGCCCACCGCTCTGCGGTGGGTTTACATATTCCAGAAACATCCCATTTTCACCCACACCACAATCGGCGCACAACCCTTCCACCCTGCCGAATCAATGGCGAAAATCATTATATAAATAGCCTCTGCCATAATAATTCGGCAATTGGCCAAGATACCTTTTTACAATCTTTTGTCAATTAAAAAGTTAAGGGCGATTTCTTAAATTTGTAGGGCATATTTCTTCGTAGGTCGAAACCGGTGCCGAAGGTCCCGAGTCTGCGAGGGAGGTTTCGACATTAGGGGAAGGGCGTAGGTCAGCGAGCCCTGCGCTCCTGACGGGGTGGGGATAATCAATGTAAGCAGTTTCTTAAAATCGTAGGACAGGATCCCCGCCCGAGATATCGAACTATAGCGAGATGTCGAGGGGCCCGATCCCGATTTTATCGGGAGAAGGGCGATCCTGCCGACTGTACTGAATCATCCCGCATCCTCGTGGTATGCTACACCGCTAGTCATCTTTCAAGTATTTTTTTCGGACTTTCTCTATTGTCTTTCGAATTTCCTTCGCCTCCTTTTTATTATAAATATAATAGGAGTCATTTGCTGTTCCTACTTGCTGTATTCGATTCTTTAAGTCTGATGGATCAAATTTATATCCAATTCTGCCCTTGCCATCTAGACCAATAAAAAGTCCAAAATCCCGTATCCTATAAGTTGCCCAAATGTAAGTATCATAAAGCATACCCAATTCATTTTCATATAAAAATAATGCATGCAACGTAAATGTATTTGATGTGTCAAAGAATTGCACGTGCTGGATGGTCGTTAATTCTTCAGTATCTCCCGGTAACATTTCAGAGACTTTTTCACTTTCCGTACAGATTATATTAGATTTATTGGGCGGCTGGAATATTATATTCCGCAATATTGGTAGTTGAGAAATTGAATCTGATGTAATTCGCACATAACGTCTAGCAATAGAAGTACCTTTATTTTTTATAGGTAAAACCCATGTAATCTCCAGTTTTAATTTGGTAGAAAGAGTTGGTATGCTGTCATCGTTACTCTGCATCGATTCGACGATATCTTTGACTGCAATTTTTGAAGTCTCTAACATTTCTGAAATGTACGGTTCACCATTTAGGCATATCTGTGGTCTTTCTCTTGCGGCTTCTGTCATATAATCCCAGTCCGCAAAATATTTATCCTGAGAGCAGTCCCTGACGAAGGCAACGATAGACAATACCAAGGCAAGTATTGGTATAATTATTACCAAAATGTTTTTCGACGATTTTCCCATTTATCCGATAATTAAACCAGATTTATAATCCATTTGTCAACAATTAATAGATATTAAGCTCGAATACTTCACCATGCCAAAGGGATATAAATAGCTTCACACTTTCCCCACCACTTCACCGTTAATTCCGTCTTCCGGCCCTTATATAGAAACATAAGAGGGCCTAATATGCTATATTGCACTATACAAAAACGCCATCGATTTAATATCTCGTACGCAAATGCCGAAAACTGTCAATTCGTCGTATTATCCACACCCGCATCAACTTATCGCGAATTCACAAGAAAAGCACAAAAAAAGGATTCCTTAAATATGCGAAACAAAGCCATTTGGGAAGTATTGTTGCGGCAGGTCACACCTCCCGATTAATCGGGAGCCAAG